>Ga0224506_10000530_pt1 | contig 31694 bp, 22 predicted proteins | sample SF_Jan12_sed_USG_2_FD_169108 | JGI IMG/M metagenome (GOLD analysis project Ga0224506, IMG submission 169108) | Sediment microbial communities from San Francisco Bay, California, United States - SF_Jan12_sed_USGS_8_1 | ecosystem: Environmental > Aquatic > Marine > Sediment | place: USA... | reverse complement strand
TTGACAAATATTTATCTGTGTTGAGCTTGCAATCATTGTCAAGATTGGTGTAGAATTCATCCATCTTGAAATAAGCAATACTCGTATGGGTGCTTATGAGCGGGGCGCAATCCATTATTCAAGTCCGGTCTTGTGCTGTCCATTGTCATGCATCAGGAAAGGAGCGAACTTCTCCCTAATTTGACTCAGCCTGGGTGATGGGATTGGTTACCGGAGTTGGCTTCGGGATTTTCCAGCCGAAGTTGTCAACAGCCTCAAGAAAAGCATAAAATATGTGTTTCAGAGTGTGTATCTTGCTGCCTGCTCTGTTCGTCGCGATTCAGTGAACAGGATGGTCAAAGGGTAGAGACATTGAGAAAAGTTTTGAAACGATTTCTTCGAGCAGGCCGTTGTCTGATAGAGAAGGCTGTTTTTCAGGCGGTGATTTATTCAGAGGGCCGGGCGCAACAGTGCTAGACCTGCAAGCCTCGAGTCATATGAAAAAGGAGCGAATGATGAGACAAAATAAAAATGCTTTTTTCATGGCGGCTGTCGTTTTGGCTGGCGTATTGATCATGACCACCTGCGGCGGCGTCGAAACACCGGCTGCGCCTTCCGCACCGGCGATTGAAGAAATATACGTAGAGAACAGGGAGCTGGCCATAACCTGGTCAGCGATGAACAATGCTGTTGCCTACAATCTGTACTGGAACACGACCGGAGGCGTGGACACGTCGGACAGCAATATCTCCGGGCTTCTTGTTCCCTATTATGTCCATACCCCATTGAGTTTGTTCAAGACCTATTCCTATGCGGTTACAGCCGTGAATGCAGGCGGAGAGTCTGGGCTGTCCAATGAAATGAGTGCTCTGCCTGCTGTAACACTTGAAGAGTTGTACAAAAGGATTGCCTCGGATGCCGAGGATAATGATAGGTTTGGCCGGTCTGTGGCCTTAGACGGTGATTATGCTATCGTAGGTGCTGATTTGGAGGACGGTGAAGGGGGAAGCGACCGCGGGGCGGCCTATATTCTTGACCGAGACGAGGGGGGGACGAACAATTGGGGAGAGGTGAAGAAGCTCACCGCCTCCGATGCTGCGGATGGAGATCAGTTTGGAACTTCTGTTTCCATAAGCGGCGGTACTACCGTTGTCGGAGCGCCTTATGAAGACGGTTTGGGGGCCGATTGTGGAGCAGCCTATATTTTTTTCCGTGACGAGGGAGGAGATGACAACTGGGGTCAGGAGGCGAAGCTCGCCGCCTCCGATGCTGAGAGTGGAGATCTGTTTGGCTGGTCAGTGGCTATTAGCGGTAATTATGCTGTTGTCGGAGCGCGTTATGGAGACAATGGAGTGACCGATTGTGGAGCAGCCTATATTTTTTTCCGTGACGAGGGGGGGACGAACAATTGGGGAGAGGTGATGAAGCTCACCGCCTCCGATGCTGAGAGTGGAGACCAGTTTGGCTATTCGGTGGCCATAAGCGGAGATTTTGTCGTGGTGGGAGCAAACTTTGAAGACGGTTCGGGAGCCGATTGTGGAGCGGCCTATACATTTGACCGGAATCAGGGAGGAGATAACAACTGGGGTCAGGTGGTGAAGCTCACCGCCTCTGACGCCCAGAATGGAGATTATTTTGGTTATTCAGTGGCCTTAGAAGCTGATTATGTCGTGGTGGGAGCCTTTGGAAAATCTGGTGGCGGGTTCTATCGCGGGGCGGCTTATATTTATGGTCGCAACGAGGGCGGAGATGACAACTGGGGAGAGGTGAAGAAGCTCACCGCTTCCGACCCCGAGGATTTTGACTATTTTGGGGGCTCTGTTGATTTAGACGGTGATTATCTCATCGTGGGAGCTGCAGGTAAATGGGGTGATGGGATCTTCCGCGGGGCGGCTTATATTTATGACCGCAACCGGGGCGGAGATGACAACTGGGGAGAGGTGATGAAGCTCACCGCTTCTGACCCCGAGGATGATGCTTATTTTGGAAATTCTGTCGCCATCAGCGGAAATTATGCCATTGTGAGTGCGGAAGGAGAAGACGGTGCTGGGGGAACCGACCGTGGAGCAATCTATATTTTTTAAGCTTTGCTGTTTTCACTCTATAGGCGTCGACTCCGCTTCTATCCTGTATTTGATCGCACGGTAGAGTTCATCCGGTTTTTATAATAATTGTAATAATTGGGGACAGTCCCCAATTTTCTCAACACCCCAATTTCCTCAACTTGACACCCTTTTTTGGCTTTGATAAAAGTGAGAAATCCTTCATGTGTTTCAAATTTTGATGAATAAAGGAGGAAATATGAACACAAGAAGTTTAAAATGTCATTTATTGGTGTTTCTATGCCTGCTTTTGATCAGCCCCTTGACTGGGCTTTCCAAGGACAAGAAAAAGGCGCAGCCTAAGGAGGACCTGCTGGCGGATGTGTCCCTGAGCACCTTCAAGCTGCGGGCCATCGGGCCAGCCGTGACTTCCGGCCGGATATCGGACTTTGCAGTCAATCCCCGCAAGCCTAGCGAGTATTATGTGGCTACGTCTTCTGGCGGTGTCTGGAAGACGACGAACGCCGGTACGACCTTTGTCCCCGTGTTTGACAGCCAGGGATCCTACTCCATCGGCTGTGTGACCATCGACCCCAACAACCACAATGTTGTCTGGGTGGGAACGGGAGAGAACAACAATCAGCGCAGCGTCGCCTACGGGGATGGAGTCTACAAGAGTGAGGACGGTGGCAGGACCTGGAAGAACATGGGTCTTGAGACCTCGGAACACATCGGGATGATCGCCATCGACCCCAGGGACTCGGATGTTGTCTACGTGGCTGCTTACGGACCATTGTGGAGAGCCGGTGGAGAGAGGGGCCTGTATAAGACCGTTGACGGCGGCAAGAGCTGGAACGCTGTCCTGACCATAAGCGAACATACGGGAGTGAGCGAGGTCCATCTTGACCCTCGAGACCCGGACGTGGTCTATGCTGTTGCCCACCAGCGGAGGAGGCATGTGTTCACCCTGGTCGATGGGGGACCGGAATCTGCCGTTTATAAATCCAGTGACGGCGGCCAGACCTGGGGAAAAATTAACCGGGGGCTGCCCGGAGGAGACCTGGGCCGGATAGGACTTGGCATCTCCCCTGTCAACCCGGATTATCTGTATGCCATCGTCGAAGCCCAGCCCGGAAAGGGCGGCTTCTACCGGAGCACCAACCGGGGCGTCTCCTGGGAAAGGCGCAGCAGCTACACCTCCAGGGGGAATTACTACCAGGAGCTGTTCTGTGACCCTGAAGACCTGAACCGTGTCTATTCCATGGATGTCTATCTTCAGGTGTCGGATGACGGAGGGGAGTCCTGGAGCGCGCTCGGCGAGAGACACAAGCATGTCGACAATCATGCCATGTGGATCGACCCCCACAACACGGATTACTACCTGGTGGGTTGTGACGGCGGTATCTATGAGTCTTTCGACCGGGGGAAAACCTGGAAGTATTTTCCCAATCTTTCGGTGACCCAGTTCTACAAGGTGGCGGTCGATAACGCCGAGCCTTTTTATTATGTCTACGGCGGGACCCAGGACAATTACAGCCTGGGAGGTCCGTCGCGCACGACCAGTTCCCATGGGATTGTCAACTCGGACTGGTTTGTGACCCAGGGCGGGGACGGATTCGAGTCCCAGGTGGACTGGAAAGACCCGAACATCGTCTACGCCCAGTCGCAGCACGGCAATCTGGTCCGGTATGACAAGAAAAGCGGAGAAAGGATGGGCATCCAGCCTCAACCGAGGAAAGGAGAAAAGGAATACCGCTGGAACTGGGACGCGCCCCTTCTGGTCAGTCCGCATTCCCACACCAGGCTCTATTTTGCCGCCAACAAGGTCTTCCGCAGCGACGACCGGGGAGATACCTGGAAGGTGATCAGCGGCGACCTGACCCGCCAGATCGACCGCAACACACTCGAGGTCATGGGCCGGGTCTGGCCCATGGATGCGGTGGCGAAAAACGCCAGCACTTCCCAGTATGGGAACATCGTGGCTCTGGACGAATCTCCGATCCAGGGAGGTTTGCTGTACGCGGGCACGGATGATGGCCTGATTCAGGTGACAGAAGACGGCGGAGCCAACTGGCGAAAGATTGATAAGTTGCCCGGCGTTCCCGGGAGGACCTATGTTAACGATATCATCGCTTCCCAGCACGAAAAGGACACGGTCTATGCGGCGTTCAATAATCATAAGAACGGCGACTTCAAGCCCTATGTCCTGAAGAGCACGGATGCCGGAAGAAACTGGGTGTCTGTGACTTCGAACCTGCCGGAAAGAGGCTCGGTCTATGCCTTGGCCGAGGACCATGTCAAAAAAGACCTGCTGTTTGTTGGGACAGAGTTCGGGCTGTTTGCCAGCGTTGACGGAGGAAAGCACTGGAAGCAGCTCAAAAACGGGATTCCCACTATCGCCGTCCGCGACATCGACATCCAGAAAAGGGAAAACGACCTGGTCCTGGCCACCTTTGGCCGAGGATTCTATATCCTGGACGACTACACACCGCTCCGTTACCTGAATAAAGAAATTCTGGGATCAGAAGCCGTTATTTTCCCGATCAAGGATGCCCTGATGTACGTGGAATCTTCCCCGCTGGGTTCGGGCGGAGCAGCTGGGAAGGGTTTTCAGGGGGAGACATATTTCAACGCTGAAAACCCTCCTCTCGGAGCGGTCTTCACTTATTATTTGAAAGAGTCCATAAAGACACTGAAAGATAAACGTGAAGAGAAAGAGAAGGAAGCCTTCAAAAAAGGACAGCCCGTTGACTATCCTTCCTACGAGGAAATGAGGGCTGAGGAGGAGGAAGAAACCCCTTATTTTGTGTTCACTATCCTGGATGAAGAGGACAGTGTGGTGCGCAAGCTCAGGGCTTCAGCAAGCGTCGGCCTGTACCAGATCGTCTGGGATCTGAAATATCCGGCTTTATCGCCCACAAACTTGAGAGATACCAGCCCGACTTCGAGCGGCGGCTCCAGCACCCTGGCACTTCCCGGAGAATACAAAGTCTTTATCTCTAAAAGTGTCAACGGGGTGGAGACGAAGCTCACCCAGCCAGAGGAGTTCAACGCGGTTGTCTTGGGCAATGCATCCCTTCCGGCCGAAGACCGGGCAGAATTGGTGGCTTTTCAGAAGAAGGTCAGAGAGCTGAGCCGCGCGGTGAACGCCGCTTCCAGTATTGTCCGGGAGCTGGCCGATAAGGTCGGACACTTCAAAGTGGCCTTGAAGAGCGTGACAGTTGATGATACCCAGATCTCTGCGGAGATCAAAGCTCTAGAAGCCCAGGTTGATGAAATCCAGCGTAAGCTCTTCGGCGACCGCACGCTGAGCAGGATCGATAAGGATGCCGAGCCCGGTATGAGCAGCCGGGTCAACAGCATAATCTACGAACAGTGGCGCTCCACATCCGCTCCCACTCAATCCCAGAGGGATGCGTATAAGATCGTTTCCGAGGAGTTCTCTCCGATTTTGCAGACTGTGAAAAAGCTGGTCGAAGAGGATGTCAGGAAGATCGAGAAGAAGCTGGAAGAGATCGGTGCGCCCTACACTCCCGGCCGCGTTCCCGACTGGAAAAAATAGAAAAAACGGAAAAGAATCAAATTAGAAAATTTCCAGTCCCGCTGAGAAAAAAGGACGGAGCTCGCTGGAACTGAGTGGAGCCCCATAATCCGTGATGTACCCGAGGCCGACACCGCCGAAAAGGGAAAGCCTCGGGGAAAGTTTCAGGCTCAATGAAGCCCGCAGCATGGTGACGTGCTGGTCGACTTCTCCCCCGAGATGCCGGAACAGACTCTCGTTGTCCAGGTACATGTAGCCGACATCCGTGTTCAAAGTGAGATCACCCAGAGGGAACCAGACCCCATAGAAAAAAGAGTAGGCAAGAGACTCGTTGATATCTCTGTAGAGGTTGATGCCGCCCATTGAAACGATGGAATAGACTCTTTTGATGATGAATTTCAGGCCGCTGTTGACTCCGCTGATATTGCTGGCCCAGTTGGTCCATCTTATGCGTCCGTCATACTTGGAGATGTTGAACATGCCCACGGGAGTACCGTATGTTTCTTGGGAATAATTGACCAATCCCAGCTGGAGTCCATCCAGCTCACCGGCGACATTGATGAGCCCTATCTGGACTCCTCCTGAAGTGCCGGCGATGTTAAAGGTCCCGAGCTGGAGGCCGGAGAGCCTTTCTCCAGCCACGTTGAACACTCCTGCTGCCTGGACTCCCCTCAGCGTTTCTCCGGCTATGTTAAAAATGCCGGCGGCTTGAAGACCGTCGCAATCTCCTCCTGTGATGTTGAAGATTCCGGCAGCCTGAAGTCCTTCGAACCTTTCCCCGGTGATGTTTATGATCCCAGAGGCCTGCACTCCCTTACAGCTCTCTCCGACGATATTAAACACACCACCCGATTGAATTCCCTGGAACTCATCTCCGCCGATGTTCATGAACGCTCCGGCCTGCCAGCCCTTAAAGCTCTCTCCAACCACATTGAATAATCCACTTATCTGAATCCCCTGGAAATTATCTCCGGCAACGTTGAAGAGTCCTGAAGACTGGAGACCCAGAAAGTCCTCTCCGCTGACGTTGACCACTCCGGAGACCTGGAACCCGGAGAATTCGTCACCTGTCACGGCAAAAAGTCCAGCTACCTGGCCGCCGATAAAATCTGATTTGCAGACACCGGCCAGTCCGGACAGCTGAAATCCCTTGATATCATCCTCCACGCTGGACACCCCTGCAGCGATATCCAGCCCGTGGACCCGGCCCACACGTCCGTAAAGCAGGGATAGGTTGATGTTGGTTGTATCGTACTTGGACTGGTTGATGGAGAGGGGATAAAAAATAGAGAAATTCAGCAAGTAATGCTTTGGTCGGGATCCTGAGTGGAGTTCCTTGGGCATAAGAAAAAAACACAAGACGAATATTAGACATAAAGCCGCAATCTCTTTATTTTTCATCGACAACTCCTTGGTATAATTCTCTCAAATATTATAACGGGAAAAGCGGCTGTATGGTTCACTGTCTCACACTAGTTCTTTTCAAAATTGACCGTATGCCTCCCCTGTGGTATAAACAACCAGAAATTCATCCATGAACATTGCGGTCACCGGCGCCAGCGGCCATATCGGAGCCAACCTCTGCCGGGAGCTGCTCCAGCAGGGACATTCTGTCAGAGCCTTGGTCCATAAATCAGACCAGGGGATCAAAGAACTCCCCTTAGAGTTTATGAGGGGAGACCTGATGGACCCCTCCTCTCTTTCGCTGTTGGTTCGGGACATCGATATCGTCTTTCACCTGGCAGCCGTGATATCCATCCAGGTCAAAAAGAAGGAAGAGCTTTTCGAAAAAAACGTTGGCGGCACTCAGAATATCCTAAAGGCAGCCAGTAAGGAAGGAGTGAAAAGATTCATCCATTTCAGCTCCATCCATGCCCTTGCCCCTGAGCCATTTGACCGAACCCTGGATGAGAGCCGGCCTCTGGCCTTGGCAGACAGGGTTGAATACAGCCGGTCCAAAGCCCTGGCTGAACTGGCTGTCCGGGAAGCCGTGAAAGAAGGTCTGGATGCCGTTGTCCTCAACCCGACTGCGGTCATCGGGCCTTTTGACTACGCGCCCTCATTGCTGGGCCGGGCTTTGATCCTGATGTATCAGGGAAAGATCCCGGCTCTGGTTCATGGGGGCTATGATTGGGTGGATGTCCGGGACGTGGTGCAGGCGTCAGTGGCAGCCGTGGAAAGAGGCAAAAAAGGAGAGCGTTATCTTCTCTCCGGATACTGGAAGACCCTGGGCGAGCTGGCTGAGCTGATTTATGGGATCAGCGGAAGAAGATATAGAAAGATGACCTGTTCAGCCGGAATAGCCAGAGTCGGCCTGCCTTTCCTCAAGGTTTACTGTCGGTTGAACGGCTCTCAGCCGCTGTACACCCGAGACTCGCTGAGCATTCTTCAAACCGGACACAAGGAGATTTCCTGCGACAAGGCGGGAAGATGCCTGGGATTCAATCCCCGGCCGATAGAAGAGACACTCAGGGATACTTTCCAATGGTTTGAGGCTAGCGGATTTATGGATTGAAACGTTTATGGTTGAAAAGACATTTTATGCGCTTGTATATGCCTGGACAGGTTTTGGCCTGCTGCTTTTCCCTCTGCTATTGAAGATTCCCGCGCCTTACGGACGCCATTCCAGGCCAGGATGGGGTGTCATGGTTTCCGGTCGTCTGGGGTGGTTACTGATGGAGCTTCCAGCCCTGGTTGTATTTGCCTTTTTTTTCCTGGCCGGGCCGCTCGAGCAGGGCGCTGCAGCCTCGCTTTTCTTCGGACTATGGATGCTCCATTACGCGAACAGGACTTTGATCTTCCCCTTCCGGCTCAAATCCGGGGAGAAGAGAATGCCAGTTGTGATTGTCTTAATGGCCTTTGTCTTCAATTGTATCAACGGATTTTTCAACGGATACTATTTTGGGTTCTTGGCTCCTCCCTACGTTTTGAGCTGGTTCCTTGACTCCCGGTTTATAATCGGAGTGTCCCTGTTCTTTGTTGGCTTGGCCGTAAACTGGCGGTATGATCATATTCTCCTTGGACTGAAAAGACTTGCAGGCAAGCAGTATTTGATTCCCCAAGGCGGCCTGTTCCGGTATGTGTCCTGTCCGAATCACCTGGGAGAGGTGGTGGAATGGGGTGGATTTGCTCTGATGGTCTGGTCTCTACCGGCCCTGTCTTTCTTTGTCTGGACAGTGGTCAACCTCCTGCCGAGAGCGCTGGACCACCACCGCTGGTATAAAAAGCAGTTTGAGGACTATCCTCCTCGAAGGAAAGCCCTGATTCCCTTCCTGATTTGAGTCAGCATGATTGGAGTGCAATAAAAAAGATAAACAGGAGGAAGAGATGTTTTCTTCTGGCGTAAATACGCATAAAGGGCGCCTCAAATCCATGGCCCTGATATTTTTGTTCCTGGCTCTTTGGACATTCCCCTTAAACGGGCATTCGACAAAAGCCAGATTTCACATTCTCATAGATACAGATGCGGCGCTTGACGACCTTCGGGCCATCTGCCTTTTCCTCGCTTCACCGGAATTTGAAATCCTGGCCATCACAACTTCGGATGGAGCTCTTTCGCCTGAAGAAGGGCTGCTCAAGGTCAGGGCGCTCCTTAAAAGTTTAGGCCATGAGGGGATACCTACCGCTCTGGGTAAGGTTGTTCAAAGAGAAGCGCCTTCCTGGAGAGATTTTTGTCAGGGAATTCGGTGGGGGGATGAAGAGAACATCAATACTCGAGATGAGATGAAGGCTGTCGATCTGATTCTTAACGCTTTGGAAAACGAAGCAGAACCGGTCATCGCTGTCTGTTTAGGGGGACTGACCAATATGGCTCAGGCAATCGGAGCAAAACCTCAAATCAAAGACAGGATTTCGCGAATTGTCTGGTATAATGACAGTATTGATCCCCTCTCAGGTACAAACTATGACATCGACAGGAAAGCGGCTCATGATGTCATATCAACCGGGATTCCCCTAGAAGTGATCAGCAGCAGCGGGGAAAATACCTTTGTTTTTGATGCGGGGATTTTGAAATCAATCGAGGCGGTCCCTTCGCCCTATGCCGAGAGAATAGTCACTGCCCATAATGACAAGACTATTTTGAGAAGGATAGAATCTGGGCATCTCAGATTATGGGATGATTTACTACCGGTCTATCTGCTGTACCCTGACATGTTTGAATGCAAAACCATGGATGAGGCAGCTCGTCTCCGGCAGCTTACTGTTAAAAATGGGGAAGAAATCAAAGCTGAATTTCTGGAAATATTGAAAAGCCGCGATAACGTCAAAAGCCTGGTATTCACGGGCTTCCCGGATTCACCCGAGTTGTTTGCCGATGATGTCCGTCCCTATATGGACAGGATCATCCGGAAACACGGCAAGGAAGAGTGGCGGGTGGGGGTGCTCACCAATGAACTGCACGGGCATCTTGGCATCTATTCGATCATCGGAGCTAAGATGGGTCTGAGAGCCCGCCAGTACTTCAATATCGGCGTGGATGATATTTCAGTGGTTTCTTATGCGGGAAGCACCCCTCCGTTGAGCTGCATGAACGACGGTCTGCAGGTCAGCACCGGGGGCACGGTCGGACACGGGCTGTTTGCTGTCTGTCCTGAGCCTCCTTATCGTCCTGAAGCGACTTTTACTTTCAAGGAAATAACTGTTCGGATCAGGTTGAAAGACCAGTATTGGGATATCGTGAAAAGGGATATTCAAAAGGGAGTGAAGTTATACGGGAGCGGCACGGAGGAGAACTGGGAATATGTCCGGAGGCTGGCACTTCAATACTGGCTGAAATGGGACAGGCGGGAGATTTTTCTGCTTGAAGTGATTTATTAAAATTCGATAATCGCCTGTTTACTGATTCATCTCCCCAGAGTAGATGAAGTCTTAAGAATAAGCCTGAGGATTACATCGCGAGGAATAAAGCGGCAATCGCCTGGGGCAGACCGTGAAGGATGGCAGGAGCCACGATGCTTCCGGTCTTCTCGCGGAGATAGCCGAACGCCAACCCGCTAAATACGGTCCAGAATCCCCACGGCCAGACAAATCCGAATTTCCCGAGAAAAGGATTGAAATCGTTAAAAACATGAGCCAGGCCGAACAGCAGCGAGGTGATGATGATTCCCCAGCCCCAGTTGACACCAAAGAAGCGATGGGAACGTCCAAAGGCTGCGTTGAGACGGGACTGGATGTACCCCCGGAAGAGCATCTCTTCTCCGAAACCGACAAAGAACAGGAAATAAATAAAGCCCAATATCCTCTTTCCGATGTCTGCTCCTGCGGCTGTAGGAATGGCAAAAAGGAGGAAAAGAGCGCCGAGAGCCGCAGTCTCGCCGGGTGTTGGTTTTTTTCTCAAAAGCAAGGCAAAAATGAAGAGCAAGGCCAGATAAATACCCGAAAGTATGAAGGCACCGTCCCATTTCTGCCAGTCCAGAAAATTGAAAGCAGAGCTGGCCAGAAGGATGGGGAGCAGACAGATGAGAGTCACCAGTAGATGATATTTCATGTTCTTGAATGAAATCCCGTAGGCCGCGAGATTCCTGCGGGCTAAAGCTAACAAAAACAACGAGATGGCGATCATCGTGGTGTGGTTCAGAAACGGATGGCCCAGGTGGGTCTTTTGCCATGCCGACAGGTCAGAGGCCCATATCACTCTGATAATAAATAAGACAAGAATAAGGACACAGATCACCTCAAGAACGGCTTTGACTTTGGATCGCGTTTGATTCATCTTAAACTCCTTTGAGTGAGCCGGAACGTTTTCGTTTATTATAAATCATTTGGAATTACGCAGCGCTTGGACTGCGTCCAGAACTTGAAATCCCGATTCAAGCTTTCTTCCGGATTTCAATAAGATCTCTCTGATTTCATGCGGAGTCAGCCTCGGGTTCAATTCCTTCATCATGGCGATGACTCCTGAGACCAATGGTGCCGTTGCCGAGACTCCCCACGTCATGGGAAATTTGGACTCGTCGATGAAATTTGTCCCGATAACATACACGTATTCGCTGCCGTTGTAATAGGGAGCAAACTCGATCGGCTTGGTGACGACCACGTCCTTACGGTTTCCCTGGTAATGGATGTAGACCAGAGTCACACCTTTTTTCGTGGCTTCCTCAACAGCCCGGTCAAAGTCGTCCTGTCTATCTGAAGGGAGAGGCTGATGGCTGATGCTGATGATATCCGCTCCGTTCTGCGCGGCATACTCAATGCCTTTGATGTACAGGTCAGCCTCCCCGTAACGGCCTCTTCCGCAGAACCTTACCGGCATGACCTTGACGTCCGGAGCTACACGCACCAGCTCCTGGGCCATCCAGGTGCCGTGGCCGAGCCCGGTCTCAGGATCGAAAACAGGAGCGCCCTCGAGGACACTGCCAGGTTTGACGATGCGGCCTTTGAGGCTCCAATCCTCCGGCTCAAACATATGGTCAAGAATCGCTACCGTCACACCTTTTCCGGTGGCGATCTTCCGGGCCTTAGAAAGATTTAATGCATTCCGCGCCCATTGGCCGTTAACCATCGGTTCGAGTCCAAATATCAGGGCTGCATCAAGACAGCTGCCCTCGATGGTTTCAACGATTTTGTGGTTGTTTTCTTGAAGCTGTTTTTCTTTTTGCATGAGGACTTCGGGGTTCAAGACAGGCCAGGCCCTCAGCCAGTCCTCATCATCTCTCCATTTTGAATCAGACACCATCCAGAAAACCTTTCTTCCTCTCTCCTGGAAGATGTTTCTGACTTCTTCTGCGGAGAGTTCAGGATATTTGCTTCTCAGCAGAGTCGTAGCGCCTGCGGCAAGATAGGATGGTTTTTCCAGGTTGCGCTCGATCAGAGATTCCGTGCCCCAGAGCCTGTCTCCGCTAGCTTCATTATGGAGGGCATAGATATCGACCGGAATTTTTTTCCAGAAAGAAAGGTTGCCCAGTTGATACATCGTACCGTGGGCTCCGACAACGACAGCGCCGCTTTCAGAAGCTTTCTTGATAAATTCCTGCCAGCCGCTGTAATCCTTGTCCTTTTCCATCGGCCCGAAATAGGCCGGGAGAATGAAGACAATATCTTTTTCCCGGCATTTCTTTATAGAACTGAAAGCTTTATCGTAGTCTGCCTCATCGACAGGTTGAGCAAGGAGAATGACCTGATGTTCAAAAACGGAATTTTCACCGGTTAAAAAGGCTTCCCTTTCGATACGAACCACGTCTGCTTCAGGCGCCAGGCTCTGGACTTTTTTCACCCAGTCTTCGGTTACCTCCATCCCGGCAGATACAATTCCTACCGAGACATTCTTTCCCCTTGATTCAGTCCAGGCCTGAGGGAAATTGCAGAAGTTGATGCTGAAATCCGGCGCTGGCTCAATTCTCCTGGAGCAGGCCGGAAATGTCATGAATACGGAAATAAAAAACAAGATGCAAAATCGGAAATTGCCTAGCCTTTTTCTTTTTTTCATGCTTTAATCTCCTGAATTAAAGGCTCTGACCATAGGTTTAAAATACTTCAAATAATAATGTCAATAAAATCTCCCTTTCTGTTTAAAAAAAGCGCCTGATGGAACCGGGAATGATTTTTCTCTTGAATCTTCTGTACAGAAAACACAGAGTATACAAAACCGCAGGGTCACCGAGCCAGATTACGTATAACAGTCCATACTTGGTTCCTTTAGGAAAGGCAATCCCGATAAATCTATAATAGTAGAGACGGATTAAAATGAGAATCTGGAGAAAGCCATCGGTCTCGGAAAAAAAGAGGGACGGATCTATAATGACTTACTGTTTATCTGCCAGTTTTACATTGACCCAGAATAGGTATTTTTTGGGTTGACTTTTTCTCATCGCTGCAAGCTCAGGACGATCGCTCCAGCTCATTCCTCTCACATCCTGGGGATCTGCCCCCTCTCTGGTTACATCTACATCTGCTTTCTCGTCGCGGGCTCTGGAACCAGCTGCGCCCATCCGGCTGGCAACAAGCTGTTTCAGGTCTTTTGTCCAGCCTCCCCACTCAAAGCCGACGGTGAGGCTCTCTCCCGGCTTAGTCCCGATTCCGGGAGCCAGTTCCGTGGCTTTTTCCAGCGGGATGGCAAGCTCGTAGGTGAATGTTTTCTGCTCTCTTACCATCCGGAAAACAGCTGGAGTGATCCTCGCGTTTTCCTCGGCCGTGACGATCTCCTCGGTATCCTTTTTGATGATGCCGGAATGAAACAGCCAGTAAGCATCATGAGCTTTGATCTTTTTCTTCTCTTCTTCGCTCATCGGTCCCTTATTTTTTTCCATCCAGGCTATGAACTGGTCGGCGGTAAGCTGAATCTTGCGGAAATTGATGGCGCGTCCCTTTTTCTGCTCGCTTTGTGTGTTGAAATAAAGTGTCATTCCAGTCAATTCACCAGTGGACAGATATTTGAGATCGGTGAACACGAAGAGGACATAGAAATATTTCTCATCATTCCTGAAGCCGAGTTTTACGCCATACTTTTGAGAGATGAGAGGGACTCCTTCCCAGTCTTGACTCAGTCCATCGATCTTCGGCGGTGTGGCGGCCCAGTCACTCGTGATGACCTCATCCTTGCCGAGGCAGAAGGCACTGATGGCAAGGGCCATGAGTACCAAGAGCGAGGTTTTGAAAAGTCGTCTCTTTGCCATTTTACCCTCCCTTATATGAAGTAAATTTTTTTAGTAGAAGAAGGTTCTGTTTCAAAAACCGTCACTTGAATGGACCTGATTTCAATATTGAATTCCATATTTTCCCCTTCCTTTACTTTATCTTTTTGACCTTCCACTCTGTATATCAGCAACTTTGATGCCAATTTTGAGGTAGTTGTAACTAATTGCAATTTAATGATTTCCCTAGATTAGGGAACAGATGGATGTTATGAAATTTTACATATGTAAAGTGAATTTACCACACCTTTCGCTTCAGGTTTTTTCCCTGGAAGGTGATTAGTCTCACTCGTCCTGTCTTTTTATAGGTGTAAAGAATTTGAAATAGGCCATTAAATGCGAAGTTTCACTTAAGGTTTCCTTTATAGAAAGCCTGTTGTCCTTTAATTTCCCTTCCTTACTTTGTGTTTTATGAAATTCCTGTAGCGGGAGAAGGACATAGACATCAAATCCTCGAGAGTGATGTCAAAAAGGTACCCTCCTTTGAGAGAGGGGGAGTAAGGGATTTCGAGCGTTACATACTTCACTCTGGAGATTTCATCTTCTGTGCAGCTTGACGATATGATCTCCTGGAGCTCGTCAATTCTTTTGTGATTGCGGTAAACGTATATTCTTACCTTGAATTGGGAATGGAGTTTTTCGTCCTTTTCGTCGAATAGGATTCTTTTAATGGGTATCCTTAGGATGATTGTGTTATTTTTAAACTTCCCTTTGAACTCGAGCATCCTTTTGACATCCACCCTTAGTTTAGGGGAGACCATATTCAGCTTCGAAGTTTCCATGGCATCCAGCAGAGGCTTGCCGTAGCCCATCAATTTCCACTTGCCATGCTCATCCTTCAAAAAACTGATGCAGATTCCGTAATCATAGTAATACCAGCGTTCCATGCCGTATCTGTTGTCGCTGGCCCGGTTCCTTCCTCCGATCCACATATCGGTTTGTCCTCCGAAGACCAACTCATCCGGATCGCCAAAGATGAGATACATCCTGCCCCGGTCGGTATTCCAGCCCTGGCCAGTGGTATACTCAGTCCCGGGTTTGAACGGGTCAAACCATACGTTCGCATACTGTATTCTTCTTTCAAACTCGGTTTTTGCCTCGTTTTCCTCAGTGGCTGGATTCGGATCTCTGATTTTCCAGAAATCCTCGATGAACTCCTGTTTGGATTTTTTGTCGGGAAGGATGCTGTATATCTTCAATTCTTCCTCTGTCATTATGATCCTGGCTTTTTCATAGAAACTTTCGTAAACCGGGTCCTGTTTGATGCTGATTTTCGGCGTGCATCCGGTTGAAGGGATAATGAGAATGACCGCGACTATGAATAGCTTGAGCATGAATGTGTTGAAATCCCTCATTCGAATCCTCCACCTGGCTGTCGTGTATCCATTCACTGCCCTGTTTAACGAGCGCTTCATCGTGATTTGAATAGTCTGTTCACCTCACTTTCTGGGAACAAAGGAAACAGAATCCAAGAAAAGTGAATACACTTTTTTTATATAAGCAATTTTTATGGCAATTAGTCTCTTACCTGCCCGATGGGCGGAGCCTTTACCGCCTATCCTCATTCATACCGGAGCGAGTCCACAGGATTGGCCACAGCCGCCCTGACAGCCAGGAACATGGTGGTGAGCATGGCTATGAGGAGAGACAGAACTCCGGCTAAGAGAAAATACTGCAGCCCCAGGGGAATGCGGTAATAATAATTATCGAGCAAGGCCTTCATGGCAAAATAGGCAAGCGGCCAGCTGATGATGTTGGCGATTCCGACCAGCCAGATGAATTCCCTTATCAGTATGTCGATGATCTGAGTAACACTGGCTCCCAGGACTTTGCGGATGCCGATTTCTTTGGTCCTGCGGTTGACGGCGATGGATGTCAGCCCGAAGATGCCCATGCAGGCGATGATTACAGCCAGCGCCGAGGAATAGCCCACGATAGCTCCCCATCTTTTTTCTTCATTGTACATGGCTTCCATTGTCTCGTCCAGGAAGGAGTAGAGGAAGGGTTTGTTCGGCTGGATATCTTTCCATGTTCTTTCCAGGAGCGATAGAGTGCCGGAGATGTTCTGAGGGGATATCCGCACCAGCATCTGGCTGATTCCCCAGTCCGGCTTGATATGATGCAGGCCCGGAATGATACTGTGCCGGAAATCTTCAAAGACGTAATCCCTGACCACACCGATGATCGTTAAAGGTATGTAATATCCCTCGAGCGGCTTGCCGAGAGGGTCTTCTATTTCCAGCTCTTTGAGAAGTTTCTCGTTGACGACCACAGCCTCATTATCAGTGGCGAATTCAGGAGAGAAGGTGCGGCCCTGAACCACTTCGATACCCATGGTCTTGAAGAAATCATAATCCACACGGTTTTGATAAACAATGACCTCCCGCCCATCCTTTTTAAAAGGATAAGCGCCGACATCGCCGATTTTTGTGGCTGTTCCCGAGATGGAGACGATATTCGAGTGCTGGCCCAATCGATCCCTGAAAAGCTGCATGATGGCGTTGCTGGCCTGAGCTTCCGGCTCCTGGGTTGAGATAACCACCACCCCTTCCTTGTTGAAGCCTGGATCCGCAGTGAGCATGAAATGGATCTGACGTCCCATGATGATCGTGGCAATGATGAGAAAGACAGAGAGGGCAAACTGAACGACGACCAGGGCTCTGGTCAGGGGCTTTTTCCCGCCGATTCTCAGCTTTCCTCTGAGGATTTCCACCGGCCGGAACCCGGACATGACCAGGGCTGGATAGCTCCCCGACACGATGCCCACAACCATCAGCAGAGCCAGGAGGGCCAAAATATGTGCGGGCTGGAATATTCCACCAAGGCTCAGGCTCCTGCCGGAAAGCCGGTTGAAGACCGGGAGGACCAACTCTGCCAGGACAAGGCCAGCGGCCATGGCGATCCCGGTTATGGCCAGGAATTCTCCCCAGAACTGGCGGATAAGCTGCCTGCGCTCAGCGCCCAGGACTTTGCGCATGCCGACCTCTAATGACCGAGCCGAAGCCCGTCCTATCGAGAGATTCATGAAATTGATGCAGGCGATAAGCAAGACGATGAAAGCGATGCCGCTGAGGATGAATATGGCGCTTAAATTGAGAGAGCCTGTAACATAAGGATCCAGGTGAACACGCGCGATGGGCTGGAGTCCGAATGAGACTGGCAGGCCTTCTCCCTTCCACCGTCCCCGGCTTCGCCATTCCTCGATTTCAGGTCCATAATACAGAGCGGTAAAATTTGGGAACTTATCCAGCACACTGCCTTTAGAATCCCTGTGATTGAGGAGAACATAAGTCTGCCACGCGAAGCCTCCCCAGTTATCCTGCCAGCTTTTGTTCATCTGTAGTCTGTTTCCGCTTTCTATATCGATCAGGATGTCGAAGGCGATGGTGGAATTTGAAGGCGGCTGGGCCGAGACTCCGGTCACCACGAAGTCGCTCTGTTCCTGTCCGCTGATCAGGGTTAAGGTTTTGCCGATGGGATTGACATCACCGAAATATTTCCGGGCATGATTTTCAGAGAGAACCATGGCATTGGCCTGGGAAAACACAGAGGTTGGGTTACCTGCGATCAATGGAAAGGAAAAGGCCTGGAAGAAGGATTTGTCCACCTGCGTGACTTTTTCACTGAAGATCTTTCCTTCTGTTCGGATGGTGGCATTATTGTTGTCCACCCGGATGGAGTGAGTGACTTCCGGAAAATACTCTTCCATCGCAGGCCCCATGGGCATGGTCACGCCTCTGAATGTTCGGTCGATGCTTCCGTCTTCTGCATGGAAGATGACATAAACGCGGTACAGGTTATCCTTGTTTTCGTGGAAGCGGTCGTATGAGAGCTCATTCTGGACAAAAAGGAAGATCAGGATGGCACCGGTCAGGCCAACTGCCAGGCCCAAAATATTGATGGCTGAATAGATTTTTTGTTTGGCCAGGTTACGAAAGGCGATTTTTAAGTAATGCTTGATCATCAATGTCTCCTTTGTTTCATATTTATCGGCAAGAAATGTGCCATATGAATCTTTTAGAGTAAGAATTGGAGTTTTCGGAAAAATCAGCGGAAGAAATGTCCGATGCCGAACACATGATGTCCAGGAATGAACATTCGACTTGTCTTTCTATAATCAAAATTGATAAGCGGCTAGGAAAGAATTGAGTATAGCTGTATTACCGATTGTCGACAAAAAGGCAAAATGTTATTGTTAGGATAAATGAGAAAAGCAAAGGCCTCACTGCTTCGCCCCTTTCTGAAGTCTATAATCCTAACCTCACTTGTTTGGTTTATGCTCTGTTTTTGCGGTTCAGAGCGTATTTTGGCCGAGCGAGAGCCTATTTACCGGTACACGGTGATTCCGGATGAAAAAGGTCAATTCATTACTGTTCATGCTGATTTGAAGCTTCAGGGCAGCGTTCCCTACTTAAAAGACTTCGGACAGATGGAGAGCATTCATTGGTTTGTCGGGGACAGGGAGATTTCCGTAAAGTCGAGGCGGATAGGGGATATTATCTCTTTCAGTGATTTGCCTGCGAGGGGCGAGGTTAAAGTCATTTATAGGCTGAAATGCGTGACCGAATCTCGACCGGGATACAGAAAACGTTTGATGGGATTTTCGAATTTTGTTCTTGTCCGAGAAGGCCTTTTTTTAGGAATAGAAGGCCTTGCAAGCAAGTTTGTGGATATTTCCTGGAGGCTTCCCTCAGGCTGGACGCTTGTGCTGGGCGGCGAGGGACTCCAGCGTTTTGTTGAAACACAGAAGACGCTTTGGGTTGCCGGGAAGACTGCTCAGCTCACAGAAGAAAAGGTCGGAGACAAATTTTTCCGGATTGGCATTATTGAGGGAGTTTACGATGTGGATTTGACAGACGCTATCACTACGCTCAAGTCCATATTCAATAAGGCTTGGAATGACTGTGGTCAACTCGATGCCAAAAATTTTGGGATTGCGGTTGTACCCAGTAAGAGCATTGGTGGAGGGACTTCTCTTGGCTTTACCATTATATCGGAAAACAATTGGATTACAATTGTCCACGAGATGCTGCATTGGTGGACGAATCGCCATAGTCCAGCCTGGTTCCGGGAGGGTGTCCATACCTATATATCGGCTAAGATACTGACCCGGTTGGGATTGCTCAGCCAGGATCAGTTTGATTCTTTCCTGCAAGAATGTCTGAATGAGCATAACGAAGTCGTGGAACGTGAAGGAGAGCTTAACACTCTGGCGGAATCTTCGGATAACTATGATAATCGAAAAGGAGGTGGAGACATTTATGGTTTGATGCCTGTCTTCGCCTATAAGTTAGATCGAGAAATCCATTCTTATAATCCCGGGGCCAACCTGGACCTGGTTTTTGCCGCTGTCTGTCAAAAGCGCCATCAAAAGCTTGACATCCTGGCTTTGATCAAAGAGATAACAGGCTACGATCCCGGACCTCTGTTTGAGAAGTATTTTTACTCCAGAGTCCAAGATGTTTCCGGGCTATTAAAGTGAGCCGGTTTCCGATGATTTCCCCAGAAAAAGACAGCTCTTGTCTCTCGATTTATGCATTCTTTTATGAAAATGTTGGATAATAAGTTTTAAAATTTTATCCGGTATTTTTTTCTTGATTTCATTTTTAAGGTTTTGACCTGGTCCCCGTACCTGATTTTCACCTCTCCGCCGAAATCCGGTCGTATTACAGCTTGAAGAAGCTTTCCGTCCTTCCATTCCTGGTCCACGGTATAGCTGCCCCTGGCCCTCAATCCCTTTATTTGCCCCTCGGGCCAGGCATCAGGCAGGGCAGGGAGCAGGTGGATCTCATTGTTATGGCTCTGGAGCAGCATTTCAGCGATCCCGGCTGTGCCCCCGAAGTTGCCGTCGATCTGGAAGGGCGGATGGGCATCGAACAGGTTGGGATAGGTCCCTCCTCCAGAGTATTGGGTTTCAGGCGAGGGGTCAACATAATTGAGGTGGGTCCGGAGCATCCTGTAGGCATGATTCCCGTCCAGTAAGCGCGCCCAATGGTTGATCTTCCAGGCCTTGCTCCAGCCGGTGCCCCCGTCTCCCCTGATCTCCAGCGACCTGCGGCAGGCCTCGGCCAGCTCGGGTGTTGTGAGCGGGGAGATCTGATTATCCGGATGGAGTCCGATCAGATGAGACATGTGCCTGTGCTGAGGGTCGGCGTCCTCCCAGTCGTAGTACCATTCCTGGAGGTTTCCTTTCCGGCCGACCTGAAACGGACAGAGCCTATCCAATGCCTCCTGGATTTCTTCCCGGAAATCGGCATCCGTTTGCAAGATTTCTGCGGCTCTGAGGACTTTCCTGAAAAGTCCCCGGATGAGAGCAAGGTCAGCTGTGGTGCCGATGGAAACAGCTCCGGCGTATCCTTTCGGGTTCTTGTACAGGTTTTCCGGCGATGTGGCCGGGGCAGTGACCAGGCAGCCGTCCGGGCCTTCAATCAGCCAATCCAGGCAGAACAGCGCTGCTCCTTTCATCAGGGGATAGGCGTAACCTTTCAGCCATCCTGAATCGCGGCTAAAATCATAATGGTCCCAGAGATGGAGGCTGAACCAGGCACCGGCCATGGGCCAGTTGGCCCACACCGGATGTCCCTTACCGAAATCGCCGACAGGATTGGTCATGGCCCAGATATCTGTATTGTGGTTGCAGCACCATCCCCGGCATCCGAAAAAATTCCTGGCCGTGACCTGGCCTGTAACAGCCAGGTTCCCGATGAACCGCAGCAGAGGCTCATGCATCTCCGGCAGGTTGCAGACCTCGGCTGGCCAGTAGTTCATCTCCGCGTTGATGTTGGTGGTGTAGTTGCTGCTCCACGGCGGACGCAGATGAGGATTCCAGACTCCCTGCAGGTTGGCCGGTATGCCGCCGGGCCGGGAACAGCTGATCAGGAGGTACCTCCCGAACTGAAAATACAGGCTTTCCAGGTCAGGGTCTTCTTTTCCTTCCCGGTGCTGCTGAAGACGCTGGTCTGTGGGGAGTTCCTTCTGAGAATTTTCCCCTACAGAGAATTCGACCCGGTCGAAAAAGGTTCGGAAATCCCTGATGTGCGCCTCTTTCAATTCCTGATAATGTCTGCCCTCAGCTTTTTTCAGCCAGGCTTCAGCCAGTTTCGCAGGGTCTTTTCCCTCTGCCCCCGGCTCCTTATCAAACCCGTTAAAGCTGCTGGCTACGGCCGCGGCGATAAGAGCGGTTTTGGCTTGATGAACGGATACTGTTGTCTCCGAGTGTTCCATTATCCCATCTGTTTCCAGGACGCGTGCCTGAACCTGGAACCGCATGCCTTTTCCTTCAGGATCGTCGTCGTAGACGAGGGCATCAGGGATGTCGCCCAGATAGTTGGGGGCAGCATGGACAGGGCCCCGTCCATCGAGGATTAAGAGGTGATCCCCTGTGGCGTGGATATCATACCGGAGCTTGCTGGAGCAGCGCAGGGTAAAGTCAAGCGCTCCTGGTTTACTGGCAGAAAGCCGCATAAAAATCAACTGATCCGGAAAGGAAACGAACACCTCTCTCTGAAAAGTCGTATCGCCGATTCGGTATCTGGTAGTGGCAACGGCTTTCCTGAGGTCCAGTTCGCGGTAATACTCCTCCACATCCTGGCCGTGATGCAGGTCAAGGTAAAGGTCTCCCAGAGGCAAGAACGACTCGGAAAATATTCCCTGCATGTGCCGGACAAGCTTATCAGCGAGAGGGTAGTCTCCCTTGAACAAGGCTTCGCGAACCATGGGCAGGTATTTGACCGCATCAGGATTCATGTCGGGATCTACAGGTCCCCCGGCCCACAAGGTTTCCTCATTCAGCAGGATGTGTTCTGAAGGGACGGTGCCGTAGACCATAGCTCCGATCCGGCCGTTTCCCAGAGGCAAGGCTTCCTCAAAGTATGCAGCCGGCCTATCATACCAGAGGATTCTATCCGGCAGGGCATCTTTCGTTTTACATCCGATAAATCGGATGAAAAGAGTGATGAAAATTATTGAAAGAATTATCTGTCCAGGATTTGATTTTTCCATGCTTTCCCCCCATTATTGGTATTGACAAGCTTGATCATGACCAGCCCGCAGAGCCTCCTTTAACAGAGGATGACGTCTAAAGCCATTGTAGAGATTTGTGTCTCATGATTCCTGTGGATAAGGATGATATCACAGTCAGTTCAACAATTCTTTCAAAAATGTTTCCGTGTCAGTGACCTTCGCATAATACCCGGAGAGAGTGGCAAGTGTAGAGTAGTGGACAGCCTCTGCAGGAATTTCCCTGTCTTTATACTTCAGCGCGCGAGTGGCGCAGGCGTCTTGCACCACAAGACACTCAAAGCCGAAGTCATGGGCAGCCCGGACCGCTGCCTCCACGCACATGTGGGTCATCATGCCGCAGATCACCAGTCTTTTCACTCCGTGTTCCTTTAAATAATCCAATAACTCGGTATCCTTAAAGCAGTTGACATCATTCTTCGATATGACTTTTTCTGTTTTCAGGGGTTTGACATTCTCGTGAATCTCGCTCCCGGATTGAGCGTTGTGCCGGATATGGATAACCAGCAATTTTTTCTCACGAAAGAGCTTCAGCAATGTCCTGGCGTTGAGGCTGGCGTCCTCGGGGTTCATCAGCGGTATCCTGCCGCCGGGGAAATAGAAATTTTGAATGTCGATCAGCAGAAGGGCTGTTTGAGGAGTATTCTCCTGGGGATTGAAAGTGCTATTGGAGGCAGTGGAAAGAGGATATATTCCTAAAAAAAGAGATAAGAAAAAAAAGAGGGAATGATACTTTAGTTTATATAACATTCTAACCTCCTCGGATCATGTCTTATCTCCCGGATTTCGCCCCCGCCTTCCTCTCCTGAAACGCGTACCTCCGAACCGGGGATTGACCGCGATGCTCTAAACCCGAAAGCATGTCTCACTTGACTCTGACAATATTGGAGATCTTCACCCTGGAGATGAGCATCTGTCCTTCAGCAGGCTGCTGATGAATTTTCCTGACCACATCCATTCCTTCTAAGACTCTCCCGAAGGCAGAAAAACCCTGTCCGTCCGGGTTCCGTTTGCCGCCGAAATCCAGCTCCGGCTGGTCTCCGACGCAGATGAAAAATTCCGAAGTCGCTGTTCCAGGCTCCAATCTGCCCATAGAAATGGCTCCGTCTTTGTGGAGTATGCCGGTCATTTTCGTTGTTTCGTGCTCGATCGGGGGGAGCATCTTATCCCTGCTCGTGAACGCCAATCCTCCCTGAATGACCTCTATCTTGATTTTATCGTCAGGCTGGTTGTCCATCTTGACGACCCTGTAAAAACAGGCGTCTTGGAAACGGCCCTCATCCACATATTTTAAAAAATTGAAAGCGGTGATCGGCGCAGCCTTCTCGTAGATTTCAACCGTGATGTCTCCGAGCTCGGTCTTGATGACGATATGTGGATTCTCGCTGCCTCCGCCAAAAATTAGCACACTAAGGACAAGAGCGAGAGTAAATGATTGCCAGAGTTTTTTCATCCTATTTACTCCTTAAAAATATTTCTATTTTTATTCACATTATCAAAGATTGGACAGGAATCTCAATAGAATCTTTTCGAGAAGCCTCAGGCGCACCTTGGGGATACCGAAGGACAGAGATTTACTGCGCTCATCAATGATGGTTCAATGTTTAGTAAAATAATTATCTATTTTTCCGACTTTTGACCTTGACCTGCTGCTGTGATATAAAGCATTAACAGAGAAAAAAAAGGACAGGAGAGTGAGGTGTTGCTGAAAACAACTCCTGGGATAAAGCCTTCAGAGGTCACGGATAAAAAACTCTACATCAGCCGCCGTCAGTTCATCTCCGGCTCCGCAGCATTGATTGCTTCAGGGCTGGTCGGCTCTTCCTTCCTTGGCAAACCTGGAGACGCTCCCCAAGAAAAGCTCGCGATCGCCAAACGCGGAGAATACACGATTTCGGAAAGTATCACTCCTTACGAGGAAGCCACGGGTTACACCAACTTCTATGAATTTTCGACCGGAAAAAGGTCCGTTAAAGAACTCAGTAAGTCGTTACGGACCCGTCCCTGGACTCTTTCAGTAGAAGGGCTTGTGGAAAAGCCAAAAAAATATGATATCGAAGAGCTCATCCATATGTTCCCGCTCGAGGAACGGGTTTACCGCTGGCGCTGTGTGGAGGCCTGGTCCATGGTGATTCCCTGGATAGGCTTTCCGCTGGCAGGATTTATCAAGAAGTGCGAACCCACATCCAAAGCCGAGTATGTTGAATTCACCACACTCTATGACCCAGAGCAGATGCCCGGACAACAGACAAAAGCTCTGGATTGGCCCTACATTGAGGGTCTCAGGCTGGACGAAGCCATGCATCCGCTGGCGCTTGTTGCGGTCGGTATGTACGATGAGATGCTCCCCAATCAGAATGGGGCTCCCCTCAGACTCGTGATACCCTGGAAGTACGGCTTCAAGAGCATCAAATCCATCGTAAGGGTAAGATTTGTTGAAAAAATGCCGAGGTCAAGCTGGACGAAAAAAAGACCTGAAGAATACGGATTTTATGCCAACGTGAACCCGAATGTGGACCATCCGCGCTGGAGCCAGGCTTCGGAACGCCGCATTGGGGAAGAGGGGAGGAGAAAGACCCTTATGTTCAACGGCTATGCAGACCAGGCCGGTCACCTCTATTCAGGTATGAACCTGAAAAAATTCTATTGATTCTAACCTTCAAATCATTCTTGTAGATTTTTTACTTTCTATTAGTACAATAAGCGCAGGCAGGTGAGTTTTGTTCGACAAATTATTTGAAATCATTTTTTTCATCTCTGCATTTTTATATCTTTTGTTTTCATTTTTTCTCTTTACCTATAAAAAGGGAAACCGACTGAGCAATAAGATATTCGCCGGATTTTGTCTATTGAATACGCTCTATATAATGAGTGATCTAGTCTATATCTTCCGTCACTCCGTATACAAAGTTTTCCCTTCTTACCTGGACGTTATTTTAGAATCCACCTTTTTCCTCTTCGGTCCTTTTCTCTATTTATATACAAGGTCTATGACCAGGCAAAATTTCGTTCTTAAAAGAATTCATCTGTTGCATTTGATCCCCTTCTTCCTTGATTTTATTTACCGGAATTATCGTTTTTTTATCCATTCAAATATTGCCGCTATTATGATGGAACGCGGTTATTTTATCAGTTATTCGGAAGTGAAATTGCGCTATATCATGATGGAAGTTCAGGTGATCATTTATATCATTGCCTCTTTATCCATTTTGTATAGATACCGGTCTGAACTCAAAGAGATGTTTTCATCGATTGAAAAAATTAAATTATCCTGGTTATATTTGGTTTTATTCGGGTTCTTAGCCGCTCATCTTTTTCATCTTTCTAAGGTTGCTCTAACTCATCTGAATGAAACCTGGAGAGATATTTTAAGCGTCAGCACTCATCTTGTCTCGATGTTTATGGCAGCCATTGTTGTCCTTAAAGGATTGACCCAGCCTGAGCTTTTTTCCGGAATCAGCGAGAGTCCTTCTGGCAGGAAATACAAAAAAACAGCGTTATCGGACGAAGAGCTGGAACGGTATTCAGCGATATTGACCAGCTACATGGAATCCGGAAAACCTTACCTTGACCCTTCCCTGACTCTCGGCGACCTGGCCCGGGCGCTCAAAATCCCTTCTCATTATGTTTCTCAGGTTTTGAGTCTGCGGCTTAAGGAGAATTTCTATAATTTTATCAACCGCTACCGTATCGAGGAGAGCAAGCGCATTTTATCCGATCTCTCCATCCAAAAGAAGACAGTACTGGAGGTTTTGTATGAAGCGGGCTTTAATTCCAAAGCGACTTTCAACATGGCTTTCAAAAAACATACCGGTATGACGCCCACTGAATATGTCCGTGACCGGCGAGAATAGCTTCGGCCGGATAAATCGTTTAACCTTATTTACCTGGACGACAGGTTTTCTCTTTTCTGTTAAATTCCCCTTTCCTGAGTCAGATTGAGAAACACTATGAAAAAACAGCAGAATGGGCCGGGTCATCCTCCCTATCCCCTGGAGAGGTTAAGATTGAGGAAAGAAAACCTTACTGAGGAGAAATGAATGAAAGAAAGAATGAACAGACGGGAATTTATGACGAAGAGCGCATCGGCTGTTCTAGGTGCCGGCTTTGCCGCCAAAACAGGATTCAGTTTCAACCTCAACCAGACCCAGCAGAGCCGAGTCATTGAGGTCACCCACCCTGATGCGGTCCTTGAGCAGCGGCGGGTTGACAAAAATGTGGTGAGAAAGATGCTTCAGCGGGGAATGCACGCCCTGACCAAAAGTGAAGAACCCTGGTCGCGGTTTTTGAATCCTGATGACAGGGTCGGCCTTAAAATCAACACTCTGGGCCGCCCTGTTCTTTTTACCCACCACGAACTCATCCAAGCCATGGTTGAAGAACTCAAAGATTTCGGAATCAAGGAAAATAATATCATCGTCTGGGACCGGTGGGAGCATCACATGCTTGCCTGCAAATTCACAGTGAACACTTCAGACCATGGAGTGCGCTGCTATGGAACCGAAAGCCGTGATCCTTCCGTCAAGAGGATTGATCCCGAAGTCTTCTACACATCGGATTTTGATAACCCGGAAGATAGAGAGGGAGGAACAGCTTCCCTGTTTTCGAGTATTTTCACCCGGGATTGCGACAAGGTCATCAACATGGCCATACTTAAAGATCACAACTCTTCAGGCATCACCCTTTGCTTGAAGAATCTCGCTTACGGAATAAGCAATAATAACAGCCGGTTTCACAAGCCTGCGCATATCGGGCCATTTATTGCGGATTTTTGCGCTCAGCCTCTGGTGAGAAAAAAGGTCGTCCTTCATCTCATCGACGGATTGGAGGGCTGCTATGACCGGGGTCCGGTTCCGGACAGCCCGCGGGTTCTTTTCTCTCCCAAGAAGATCTGGCTGGGGACAGACCCGGTAGCGCTGGATGCAGTGGGATTTCGGGTCATCGATGCCAAGCGCAAAGAGAAAGGACTTCCTGCCTTAAAAGAGTCTGAAGGGTATTGGTCTGGCCCAAGGCCCGTCGACCACATCGAACTGGCCGCCAAAAAAGGGGGCGGTACAAGTGACCTCGATCGAATAAAAATCGAAAAAATCTGCCTGTGAACAGTGAGTGGCGGATTATTTCAAATTGGGATCAGGTTTTTTATTGATGTCTGAATTTCTTCTTGAACCATCCTTGAGAAAAATCCGTAATAACAGGAGGGAGTTGATCCAAATGGAAAAAGTTGGAAAAATCCGTATTACTTTAATGGCCCTGATTATCCTTTGCCTTTCAACAAGTATCGCCTGGCAAATTTGCTTCCCATGGTTGGATTTTCAGAGGGAGAAGTTACAAAAATTGTAGAAGTGTACGAACTTCTGTTTGAATTTGTTAAAACCGGCGAAAAAGCGGAAAGACTGGACACTGCAATAATAAAGCTGAGAGAGAATCCAAAATTATCTCGTCTATTACCGCCATTATCTCAAAATATTAAATTAGAAGAATTATATAAAAAACAGCCCATTGGCGATCCGGGCTGGTATCTCCATCTCGATATTGATTTCGATCCTGTGCCTGTCTACGAGAAAGTGACTTGTCCGGTGCTGGCAATATTTGGAAAGTACGATTTTACTCTTCCTGTTGAGGAAAGTATCGAAAGGATAGAGGCCGCTTTAAAGGTGAGTGGCAACGCAGATTATACGATAAAAATATTATCAAATGCCGGTCATGGTATTCTTGAAATGAAAGGCAGCGCTCCCTCAGATTTTGTCTCTCCGCCAAAGGCAGCGCATGGATACTTTGACATGATGGCTGATTGGCTGCAAAAACGATTTGGAAAACTCAAAGACTCATGAAACACTCTAATCCATAGCCGAAAACTTAGGCAAAGGGCCCAGCTGCCCAAATGTTTATTGAGATGGCCCAGACATATGTTTTGTTGGATAAGAAGTCTGCTTTGAGATGTTTTTTAATTTTGAATTCAGGACTCAGCTGTCTTTTGTAGAAGGTTGGGAATGAGAGAAGAAAAGGGGAGAAGAAATGGTGGGTGATAGAGGATTTGAACCTGCGACTTCTACCGTGTGTAGGTTAAACAGATCCAGGAAAAAGCGCAGAAAACAGGGGGTTTCCCCTGTAAAACGGTAAAAAACCAGGCATTTCGGATTGCGATATTTTTCGACATTTTAACGGATTTTTATACACTTCTCGATATTTTTGGGCGCAGTTTGGGCACAGTTTTCGTCCAAAGAACGCGCTTGGAGAATTGCTTGCTTTGGGGCTTTTGCAGGTCGACAAGGCTGGTGCTTCACGTGCTGCCCAAAAGGCTTTTCCAGCCAGTCTTGATTTCGAGAAATGGTGGAGAAGATAGCTCACTGGCGCTACTCCGGCTTCGGAGTTCACAGCTCGGTCAGAGGCCAACAAAGGAGCAAGGCGAGAGGAAAGGTTGGTGGTTGAATTTTTAAAAAAAATACTATATATTTCCAGCTATAGACAAATATGTATAAAATTGGAAACGGAAAAGCCTTTTCAGACCTTCATGTAAAGGCTGCTGAACAAGGGCTTCCCCTTAGCACAATTGTTGCGGAGTTCATGCATCTTGTTGCACTTGATGCGGTATTTTCTTTGTTTGAAAGTGAGAGAATCTGCTTCCAGGGCGGAACGAGCATCCACCTTCTCCATGGAGGATACCGGTATTCGGAAGATCTTGATTTTGCCGGGCCTCAGATTGATCGAGAGCTTTCCGGAAAGATCGTTGAGAAATCTCGCTCAACTATTGAAAAAAGTATGATTCAGCTTCTGGGATATGGAGAGAGCGAGTGGCGATTTCCCCGCAGAATTCCCAATCCCCGAATCTTTAGCCACTGGTATATCTTCCGCCCTCAGGGCTATCGCCAGAAGTTTCGGTTAAAATTGGAGTTCGGACAATATGTTGTCTACGAGACCAAAGTCTATCCGGTTCGGTCTGAATTGGATCCTTTTAATCGAAGGACGCTTGTCACCGGGCTTACACCGAAAGAGCTTCTTGTCGAGAAAGTGAACGCCCTTATCGGGCGCCCCTATTTCAAAGGGAGAGATCTTTTTGACATTTGGTATCTCAGCGAAGTTCTAAAGACACCCTGGGACCCGGAGCTCATGGCTAAGAAGCTTCATGATTACGGATTAAAACCAAATAAAGAAAACATAGAGAATAAGCTGAGCATGATTTCTCCCGAGCTCCTGGCCAGCGAGATGAACAGATTTCTCCCTCAACGATACCGGAGGCAGTTAGAGGCTCAGGGATATAGAGAGATACGAGAATCGGGGTTGAGTGTTGTCAGACAGGCCCTGACTTCAGTCTAGCTTAAAAGGAGGGTCATGAAAGAATCTTTTACCCTTTCCGATTGGCTATCTGTCCTGAAAGGAGGGAAGAAAATCTATTACTTTTCTGAACTGTTGCGAGTCTCCCGCCTTTCTATTCCTGCTCTCCATAGAGCAATCCAGCGGATGCGGCAAAAAAAAATTCTATTCAAGCTGGGAAAGGGACTTTTTGCCAACTTCTTTGCCACGCCGCGGCTTGAAGAAGTCACCGGATATCTCTATCCCCCTTGTTATGTTTCCTTAGAGTTTGCATTGTTTATGCACGGCATCATGGACCAGGCACCTCACGTCCTGACCTGTGTGACCACCAATAAGACAAAAAGGTTTAATACGGACCTGGGAGAGATCCATTATGCACATATAAAAAAGGAGCTTTTCTTTGGCTACGGTATCGAAGACCGGGTTCCTCTGGCCGCTCCTGAGAAGGCAGCGCTGGATTTTGTTTACATTCAGAGGCAGAACGGCTTTCAACCCGCATTGGATGAATGGAACTGGGAGAATATGGATTACCGAAAGATTAAAGCGTTCTGGATGGCCTATCCTCAATCCGTCAAAAAATATATGCAGAAATTCATTGTCAAATGATCTGAGTTAGGATCCCTAAAAAAGCTGGAGCCTACGGAAGCACTCTATGGGGTCGATCTGCGCAAATGATATGCTTCGTCCCTTGATTATCAGGCCCCAAAATGAGCACATCTGTGGTTTTGCCGGGGAAGGGAATCGCGCAAGTCGTTGAAAAGAAAGTGGTGGGCGATACAGGATTTGAACCTGTGACTTCTACCGTGTGTAGGCAGCTACAGTCAAAGCAAAATCGGCGGGGATATCGCCAAACTCGATTTCAAAAGAGATTTAAAGAATCTGAAAATGCCTGTCTTAATCATTGCAGGAAGATATGATCGGGTTTCGATCCCCTGGTTTGCCGTCAAGTATAAAGACTATGTCCCCCAGGCCGAATTTATAATGTTCGAAAAAAGTGGTCATTTTCCTTTCATCGAGGAACATGGGAAATTCATACAAGTCGTATCTCGCTTTTTAACAGGGACGAAGTAACTTTCAGGGAGTGAGGACTTCGGTTGGTGGCCGGCACGAGCATCATTTCGTAAGAGTAGCATCGGTTCTGGACTCAAGGCGAGGGAAGAATGGGTTTTGCGAAAAAGGGAATCCTTATCCTCGGTTGAAATGGATGAGGAAGACATTATGGCACATTGCGATTTCCAGGGGAAAAGCGATATTTCCCCATATGAACGATGTTTTCTTTTTACGCACCGTTATGCATACGATTAGACCTCGGGAATCTATAACATCAAGCGAGGCATATGGGCCATCACCGATTGACTTCTTATATGTCGCTTGCTATTATGTCAGCAAATAAAAGAGTACATCGGTGGCCAACAAGTGCCCCTCCTGTCATTCTGAGAATCCAGAGACCGTGAAATTCTGCGGGGAGTGCGGCACTCCGCTCCCTTCGTCCAAAGAGCATATTCCGGTGGCAACGGAAACCCTTCAAACACCCGTTCACGAGCTGACCACAGGCTCGACCTTTGCCGGCCGCTACCAGGTCATCGAGGAGCTGGGCAAGGGCGGCATGGGCAAGGTCTACAAAGTCTTCGACACCGACATCAAGGAAAAAATCGCTCTCAAGCTGCTGCGGCCCGAGATCGCCCTGGGCAAGGAAATGGTCGAGCGCTTCTCGAACGAGCTGAAGCTTGCCCGGAAGATCAGCCACCGCAACGTCTGCCGGATGTTCGACCTGGGCAAGGCCGAGGGCACGACCTTCATCACCATGGAGTTCGTGGCGGGCGAGGACCTGAAGAAGCTCATCCGCAAAATGGGCCAGGTCAGCGCTGGCCGGGCCGTGTCGATCGCCAGGCAGGTCTGCGAGGGTCTGGCCGAGGCGCATCATCTGGGCGTTATCCACCGCGACCTGAAGCCCCAGAACATCATGGTCGACGAGGACGGGAATGCCCGGATCATGGACTTCGGGATCGCCCGTTCGCTCCGGGGGAAAGGGATCACGGGCGCAGGGGTGATGATCGGCACGCCGGAGTACATGTCGCCGGAGCAGATTGAGGGGAAAGAGGTCGATCAGCGCTCGGACATCTATTCTCTGGGGATCATCCTCTATGAGATGGTGACAGGCCGTGTGCCGTT
>Ga0224506_10000529_pt1 | contig 31764 bp, 25 predicted proteins | sample SF_Jan12_sed_USG_2_FD_169108 | JGI IMG/M metagenome (GOLD analysis project Ga0224506, IMG submission 169108) | Sediment microbial communities from San Francisco Bay, California, United States - SF_Jan12_sed_USGS_8_1 | ecosystem: Environmental > Aquatic > Marine > Sediment | place: USA... | reverse complement strand
CTCTGCGGATTTCTCCGACTCCATGGCTTGATAGAGGATATCCACCAGCCCTGATGACGGGGTGACCTCAATATGCTTGATAAGCTCTGTAGCCATCTGTTCTGGCACCAACAGTTTTTCTCCTTGGAAAAGCGCATCAAAGAGTTTTTCTAAAACCTCTTTATGCTTGTTTTCTTCATAGGCTAGCCATTGGAATTTTTCTTTCAGTAGAGGATTCTTCACTCTTTGGGCAAGGTCCGAATACGTTTTATTTGAATCGATTTCAGACCTGACCGCGAATCCCAGAAGCTCTTTTACGGAAGCAGTCGAAACGTCTAACATCTTTTTCTCCTTGATGAGATTTTTTCTTCGCTTTATGTTTATCGAGTCACATCATATGTTCGAAAAGCCGTAAGCTGGATTTTCAAGCCACGAATCCCGTTTCCATTTTTCAGCTTTGGGCGAAAATACTATTTTAATAGGAATATCCGGAAATGAAAAGAGAAAGGTAGATTCGGGTCAGCATCTCCATTTCCATGATGGGGCAGACATCTGACCAGATGGAAAGGTTCAGCGACTGTTCCTCTCCATCCAAGCCAAGACCCTCCCTCCCACCACCATGGGCTTCGGATGGAGAGGAACAGTCGCTATTACAATTTTCATCTTCATAATTGACTGTCACGGAAATAGATGTTGACTAGATCCAGCAAGAATATTTTTTTTGAAAAGGCCGATATTTTTCGAGGATGGGTTCAGTCATGGGGTGTCCGCATACGTCCTTACCCCTATCCTTTTTGATTATACTTTTTTGTATTGTTGGTGGAGTGAGCTTTTCAAAGGATGCTCAGAACTTTTTATTGACCAGGTCTTTATAGCTCAGGCAGTTGAGGATGTCCCTTTTTTCCAGCCAGGCCCGCCGCGCTATCCCCACTCCAAAGCGGATCATCTTCAGGCCTTGAGCGTAATGGGTATCGGTGCCGATGCTGATCCTGATCTTTTTTTCTCTGGCTTTTTTGAGGTAGAACTCGTTCAAGTCGAGACGATCGTAGTAGGCATTCAATTCCAGGGCTTTTCCGGATTCCTCGGCTCCTTCCAGGACTTTTTCCAGGTCCACATCGTAGCCCTCGCGCCGGGAGATGAGCCGTCCGGAAGGATGGGCGATGACTGTCACGTAAGGATTTTCCATGGCTCTCAGGATGCGCTCGGTCACGTTTTTCTTGAATCCTCTGTGGACAGCCGCGACTACCAGGTCGAGCCTTTTCAGGATGTCGTTCCCGAAATCAAGTCTTCCGTCGTGAAGGATATCCACTTCGGATCCCTTCAGGATTTTAAAATTCTTGAATGTCTTGTTCAATCGGTCGATCTCTTCGATCTGCTGCAGCAGTCGGCCGGGCGTCAAGCCGCCGGCGTAATTGGCAGCTTGGGAGTGGTCGCAGATGGCAATGTACTCATAGCCCATTTTCTGAGCGAGCTCTGCCAGTTCTTTTATGGAGACGTGACCGTCACTGTGATCAGAATGAACATGGAGGTCCCCTTTGATGTCGGAGAGATTCACCACGCGAGGGAGCTTATTCTTCAAGGCGAGCTCAATCTCTCCCCTGTCTTCCCGGAGTTCAGGAGGAATGACCGGTAAACCGAGAGCTTTGTAGACCTCTTTCTCGCTGCGGCCGGCGATTTTTTTCTGTCCTCTGAAGACTCCGTATTCGGAGATCTTCAGCCCCTTATCTTTGGCCATGCCGCGCAGCTTGATGTTGTGGGCCTTGGAACCGGTGAAATACTGCAGGGCTGCACCGAATTCCGATTCAGCGACGATCCGCAAATCCACCTGTCGCTCTCCCTTATCGGTGGAGATCAAGACCGAGCCCTTGGTCTTGCCCTCGGCCAGGACGCGGCTGACCCCGGGGTGCCGGGTGAAATAGCGGATGATCTGTTCTCCGTGTTTCCCCGTGGCCAGGATGTCGATGTCTCCGACGGTTTCTCTCATCCGGCGGAGTGAGCCAGCCGGAGATAGCTGGCCGATTTGAGGAACCTTCCTGAGATATTCCATGACATCCTCGACAAGACTCACTGCCTCGAAAATTGGAATGCGTTCCTGTGCCTTTTCGTAGATTTCAATGCCTTTTTTGATGTTCTCGACCTTTTTCTCTCCCATGCCGTAGAGCTTGGCCAGCGAGCCGTCTTCGATCACCTTTTTCAGACCCTCCAGGCCCTTGACTTGGAGCTCCTTGTGGGCGAGATGGATCGTCTTGGCCCCGAGGCTCTGGATCTCCAAGAGCTTGAGGAGCCCTTCCGGGATGGAAGAGAGGACCTCTGTGTATTTCTTCATCTGGCCGGTCTGGAGATATTCCTCGATTTTTTGGCCGATCCCGCTGCCGATTCCCGGGATATCCTGGAGCCTTTTTTCTTTGGCGACGGTTTCGATATCTTCGGTCAGGTCCTCCAGGATTCGCGAAGCCTTCCTGTAGGCGATGACCTTAAAACCCGTCTCACCCTTTATCTCCAGGGCATCCCCGATTCTGGAGAAGATTGCGGCCAGTTCCTTGTTTTTCATCCCCTGCCGTCCAGGTTCATCATACCCGAGCTTTCATTGAAATTCAACGAGTGGTGGCCTGGATTATCCTCATATTGTCTGGAACATGAAGATTGGGATCACGGTTTGTGAGCATCTCTGTATATTTTTCTGGCGATGGAAACATCCAACCCAATTGAGATGTGCGGCGCCGTTTCCCCTCCATCCAAGCCAAGACCCTCCCACCCACCACCATGGGCTTCGGATGGAGAGGAACCAGTACTGTGCTTCTCAACCCTATATTAACGCAATCGTTCGTTTGACATTCTCTATTGAGCGGACCTGGATGCCACCCTCAAGCCCCCGTAGCGGAGGGGGGACCCGTCGGCTTATCCGACGGGGGGAACCGACGGGACTGGTTCCCTCGGGGTCCGGGGGCTGAGGGCGGCATCCGGGCCGCACAGAGATTGCAACCTTATTGACTGCGTTTACATTAGACCAAGTGTTCCCTTCATCACGGAAATAGAGATGCTGACTCAGGGTGTTGACTTTTTTCTTGGCCCTTTTTATTGTAGGAAACACCATGAAGATCATCCTCGCCGGCTACAACGTGGACAGTGAAGTCCTGGAGGACCTTAAAAAATGCTCCCCCCCACGCGAGGATGTCACTCCAGAGACCCTTTCCGCGTCCTACGCCCGGATTTCCCGGGATCCCCGTCCGGTGGATGAGCTGCGGGCCGTGTCCAGGAAAGAAGTGGAGAGAGCCCGGCGGTCCAACCGGAACATCATTTTCAAGATGGGTCATCACTCTGTGGCCGAGCATGCGGTATTCAATTTTGACATCATCGGAGTGAGCCGTCTGGCCATCGAGGAGATCGAGAAATTCCGCCTCTGCTCTTACACTGAAAAGTCCCAGCGCTACATCACCCTGAGGGATGACTTCGTCATCCCCGAGGAGATCCAGAAGGCCGGGATGAAGGATGTCTTCGTCAAAACGATAAAAGCTCAGAACGCGCTTTACCATAAGCTTTTAGAAGAATTAAAGCCCTATTTCTTCGAGAAGCACAGAAGAATGGCCGCCATTCCCAAGGAACATTCCATCCTGGAGGGTTGGGCCAAGGAGGATGCCCGTTATGTGACCAGCCTGGCCATAGAAGGCCAGCTGGGTATGACCATCAACGCCCGGAATCTGGAGCACATGATCCGCCGCTTCGCCTCTAAAAAGCTGACTGAACTGAAGGAGTTCAATCAGAAGATATACGGTCTGGCCAAAGAAGTGGCGCCCTCGATCATTCTCTTCACCGAGGCCAATGACTTTGATGCCAAAACCTACGGGGAGATCCAGGAGAAAGCTCGACAATTACTGAAGCCAGAGAGAGAGATAACGAAGCGGATTTCCCTAGTAGACCATACACCAGAAGCCGATAATAAGCTTGTGGCTTCTCTTCTGCACACCTCCTCCTCTTTGCCTTATGAGGAATGCTTGAAGAAGGCCAGGCGACTCAAACTTGCAGATAAAAGGGCGCTCGTTGAACAGACGTTCAAACATATGGAGTTTTATGATTTTCCCCTCCGGGAGTTCGAGTACCCGAGCCTCACCTATGACCTTGTCGTCTCCGCCTCCTGTTTTGCCCAGCTCAAGCGCCACCGCGTGGCCACCCTGACAGCCCAGGATTACAATCCTGGGCTGGGAGTGACGGTTCCCCCCTCGGTAGCGGAGATCGGAGAAAAAAAGGAATTCATGGAGATCATCGAGGAGACGAATCGCGTCTATTCCCTTTTGAAAGAAAAAATGGAATGCGGAACAGAATACGTGTTGACCAATGCTCACCGGAGAAGGGTTCTGCTCAAAGTCAATGCCAGGGAGCTCTACCACATCTCGAGGTTGAGAGAGGATGCCACGGCACAATGGGATATCCGTGGAATTAGCGGAGAGATGTCCAGGCTGGCTCAGGAGAAGATGCCCCTGACCTGCCTTCTTCTCGGAGGGAAGAACGCTTATCCTTCCCTGTACGAGGGTGTCTTCGGCCAGCCCCCGAAGTTTTTCCCTCCCGAGTGAGTGTTTTTCGTCCATTCCTTCTGGTCAGCCTAGAGAGAGGACCTCTTCTTTTTTCTTGAGAAACAGAACTCTAAGCTGAGTTCCGTTCCCAAGAAGGTGAATGTCTTGACCCACGCCGTGCTGACTCTGGAGATTTCTCCCGTGGCGAAATACAGGTCAGGATCGAATTGGAGTGTTCCCCCGTAGAGCGAGGAACGATAGCGGGCTTCTTTCCGCCATATGGACTGGCCAAAAAACCTGAAATTGAGGAGGAGGAATCTGTTCAGCCTGTATTTAAAGCCTCCTCCCAGTTTGAACAGTTCCCCTGTCTTGCGGGGACCCAACCGGAATCTGCTCAGGACGAATTCTCTATCCCCCTCCAGAAAATACAGCCCTGCACCAACGAAAGCATAAGGGAAAACTTTTTGATTGAAGTATTGTCTTTTGGCGATGAACAGGGAGACACTGAGAGAGGAGATGCTCCATGGTTTTGTGTACGGCTCCTCGATGTGGTCGATGTCTATGTAAAAGCTTTCGATGTAAAGACCGTACCATTCCAGCTGGGAGAAGTAACTGGCCTTCTGGTGGTGAAACTCAAGCTGGAGTCCGATCTCCTTGTTGAAAAAATACTGCACATTGAAGCTGAAGGATTCCTTCAGTTTCATGTGTTCCTTGAAGTAGATCTCCCCGGGCGCCCAGTCGATCTCCCAAGGGGAGGCAGCGGCGTCTAATGAGAGGGAATAACCCCCTCCTGTTCCGATGATGACTTCCTTCTGTTGAGACGCCAGGTAAGAAGGAAGAACTAGGGCCAGAAGAGCGGCTGCCAGAAACAATCTGAGCTTCATTATCTTTCTCGGTGCAAAAAACATGCCAACGCAATACTGAGATGAACGGGATTTTTTAAGTCTATCTGTGTCCTGAAAAGAAGACAGATGCCTTCTCCTCTCCTGAATTCTCTCTTTATCCAATGCCTTGCGGTTATCTCACTTGGAGTGGGAGTGGTGCCTGTATATCCTCTCCATTCGATCCCAGCGGGATAGTCCTTTATGCTTTTTTGATCTTGTAAAACTTCTTCTTGCCGACTTTGAGGAAGACCTCACTCTCTTTCTTCATGTCTATTTTGAACTGGATATCCTCGATTCTCTGTCCGTCAAGGTAAACCCCACCCTGGCGGATGACCCTCTTGGCTTCTCTCCGTGAGGGGAAGATGTTCTTATCAACCATCAAGTCGAGGAGGAGGACTTCCGCCGGTTTGACCGTGATCTCTTCCATCTCTGAGGGAAGCTCTCGTTTTTTGAATACTCTTTCGAACTCCCCTGCCGCCTTTTCAGCCTCCTTCTCTCCCCAGAAATCAGCCACGATCGTCCGAGCGAGTTTGGATTTGAGATCTTTGGGGTTGACCTGGCCTTCTTTGGCTTCTTTCCTCCAATTTTCGATCCGGGAGAGGGACTCATCGGTGAGCAGCTCGTAGTAGCGGAACATCAAGGGATCCGACACGGACATGATCTTCCCGAAGATTTCACCCGGAGGCTCAGTGATCCCCACGTAGTTGTCGAGCGTTTTGCTCATCTTCTCCACGCCATCCAGTCCTTCCAGCAGAGGCATGGTCATCACCACCTGGGGTTCCTGCCTGAATTCTCTCTGGATCTCCCGGCCGACGAGAAGGTTGAATTTCTGGTCTGTCCCCCCCAGCTCCACGTCCGCCTCCAGAGCCACCGAATCGTAGGCCTGCATCAGAGGGTAGAGGATTTCATGGGTGGAAATAGGCTGGCCTGTCTTCAATCGTTTGGAGAAATCGTCTCGCTCCAGGATGCGGGCCACCGTGTATTTAGCGGTCAGGTTGATGATGTCGAAGCTGGTCAGCTTGCCCAGCCAGCGGGAGTTGAAATCGATGATCGTTTTTTTATGGTCGAGGATCTTGAATATCTGAGCCTTGTAGGTTTCGGCGTTTTTGTTTATTTCTTCCCGGGTCATGGGAGGGCGGGTGCTCGACCTTCCGGAGGGATCGCCGATCAGGCCCGTGAAGTCGCCGATGAGAAAGACCACAGAATGACCCAGATCCTGAAAATGCTTCATCTTGCGCAGGAGAACGGTATGACCGAGGTGGATGTCCGGAGCTGTGGGGTCGAATCCGGCCTTGACCTTTAAGGGCTTCTTCTCCTTGATGGACCGGGCGAGCTTTTGCTTCAGCTCATTTTCCTGGATGATCTCCACGCTGCCCTTTTTGAGGTATTCGAATTGCTCTTCCACTGATTTCATCGTTTTGCCTCTGATCTCATGGATGTTTTTTTGCTGTCCTGTTCGCTGGATGATCAATTTTCCTTTTTATATCTTTTTCCCTTTCCTGTAGGTGTTCACTGTGTCTAGCCGATAAATACTCTTCTCCCCCTCACTTCCAGCTTTCCCTCGAAATAGAGCCTGACAGATTCCGGGTAGATCTTGTGCTCTTCCTTCAGGATCCTCTCGCTGAGGGTCTCTTCACTATCATCTTGAAGGACGGGCACCACTGCCTGGAGGATGATCGGGCCCATGTCCACGTCAACGGTGACAAAATGAACCGTGGCTCCTGAATATTTGACCCCCCATTCGAGTGCTTTCTTCTGGACATGCAGGCCAGGAAAAGAAGGGAGCAGAGCCGGATGGATGTTCATCATGCAGTACTTGAGTTCGTTACAGAAGGACGGGCTCAGAATCCGCATGTACCCCGCTAGTACGACCAGGTCCACGTCTCTTTTCCGGATTTCTTGGGTAACCGCTTTTTCGTGCGCCTCTCGAGAGGGATAGGCTTTGGGGTCGAGAAACAGAGTTTCAAGGTTGCGTTCCTCGGCTATCCGGAGTCCGGGAGCGTCTTTCTTATCGCTGAAGACGAGAGCGATCTCAGCGTTTATTTTTCCGGCCAGGATGGCGTCGTGGATGGCCATGAAATTCGAGCCTCGGCCGGAGAGAAAGACGGCTATTTTCCCCTTTTTTTTGGGGCTGACAAAAACTTCCTCACTCATCTTAATTTCCTTGTTCAGGATTAATAAATAAGGCCAAGAATCCTATTTTATTAAAAAAGAAGCGGAAATCAATGTTATTTAATCCTGAAAATTTCAGGAATGGCTTCCCACCAGGCTTTCGCGGCCTCAGCCACGGGCACGTCGATGAGCTTTTTATCGCGCTGGCTGATGGTTATTCTCTCGCCGCCGCTCTTCCCGATATCCATGGCTTTCACGCCTCTTTCTCTGGCCAGGTGGAAGATTTCCTCACGGCTTTCCTCTTTAGAAGTGATGACTATCCTGGACTGCGATTCGCCGAAGAGCAGCGCATCCGAGCGCATGTTATCTTTCAGGTGGGCGCTTATGCCCATCTTTCCCTTGCTCAGGATGGAGCATTCCGCCAGGCAGCAGGCCAGCCCTCCCTCCGAGATATCATGAGCAGACTCGATCAGCCCGAGAGAGATGGCTTCCAGGCAGAATTCCTGGACGCGCTTTTCTTCTTCCAGGTCGATCTGCGGGGGGATGCCCTTTTCCATCCGGTGAATACTTTTAACGTATTCAGAACCGCCCAGCTCTTCCTTGTTCTCGCCGAGGAGAATCAGGATATCGCCATTGGATTTGAAGCCAGGACCGGTGATCCAGCGTGTATCATCCACCATTCCGACTATTCCGAGCACAGGGGTGGGATGGATGGAAATCCCGTTAGTATCGTTATAAAAGCTGACGTTGCCTCCGGTGACCGGGATGTCAAAAATCTTACAGGCCAGAGCGATTCCCTCGATGGCTTCCTGGAACTGCCACATGATTTCCGGCTTCTCCGGGCTGCCGAAGTTCAAGCAGTTGGTCACTCCGATAGGGCGAGCTCCGACACAGGCGAGATTCCGGCAGGCCTCAGCCACGGCTATCTTCCCTCCTGTTTTGGGCTCCAGGTAGGTGTAGAGGGAGTTTCCATCAAGGGTGACCGCCAGCGCCTTGTTCGTGCCTTTGATCCTGATGACCGCAGCATCGGCTCCAGGGAGAAAGACCGTGTTGACCTGGACCATGTGGTCATATTGGCGGCGCACCCATTCTTTTTCAGAGATGGTCGGAGAGGAGAGTAGAGTCAGAAAAGCATGGTTGTAGTCGTCCGGTTCAGGAACAGAGCCCAGTTCAATGGCGGATTGGAGGTAGCGGGGCGTCCTGCTCTCCTGTTCATAGACTGGGCAGAGGTCGATGATGGCCCTGACCGGGAGGTCGACAACGGTCTTCCCGCCGAATTTCACCTTGAGCCTGCCTCCTTCAATGACCTTGCCGATGATGACGGCGTCCAGGTCCCATTTGGCAAAGATCCGCTGAACCTCCTCAACCCTATCCTTTTTAGCCACGATGAGCATTCTCTCCTGGGATTCGGAGAGCATCATCTCGTAAGGAGTCATGCTTTCTTCTCTCTGGGGAACCAGGTCAAGGTCGATCTCGATCCCTGTCCCGGACTTGGAGGCCATCTCGGTCGTCGAACAGGTCAGTCCAGCAGCTCCCATATCCTGGATGCCCACGATGAGGTCTTTATCCATGACCTCCAGGCAGGCTTCGAGCAGGAGTTTTTCCATGAAGGGGTCCCCGACCTGGACGTTCGGTCTTTTATGCTCCAAATCCTTGCCGAATTCCGCCGAAGCCATAGTGGCACCATGAATACCGTCTCTTCCGGTCTTGGCCCCGACGTAGAGCACCGGATTTCCTGCTCCTTCGGCTTTGGCGTAGAAGATCTTATCCTTTTTAGCGATACCCAGGGCAAAGACGTTGACCAGAGGATTAAGGGAGTAGCAGTCGTTGAAGTAGACATCTCCTCCCACCGTGGGAATGCCGATGGAGTTTCCGTATCCGGATATGCCGGAGACAACGCCTTCCATGATGGACTTGTTCTTAGGCTTGGACAGTGGGCCGAAGCGGAGTGCATCCTGGAGGACGATCGGCCTGGCCCCCATAGTGAAGATGTCCCTGAGTATGCCGCCAACCCCAGTCGCCGCGCCTTGGTATGGCTCGATGAAAGAGGGATGGTTGTGAGACTCGATCTTGAAAACAGCTGCCAGGCCATCGCCGATATCGATGATTCCTGCGTTCTCACCCGGACCCTGAATAACATTCTTGCCTTCCACGGGCAGTTTTTTCAGATGGATTTTCGAGCTTTTATAGCTGCAGTGCTCCGACCACATAAGAGAAAAGATGCCCAGCTCGGTGATGTTGGGTTCCCTGTCGATGAGCTCGACGATTTTTTCGTATTCTTCCGGAGTGAGGTTGTGTTCTGCGATGACTTTTTTATCGATCATATCTGCTTAACCTAGACTTTTGATCAGGGATTCGAAGATAATCCGGCCGTCTTCGCTTCCGAGGAGCGCCTCGGAGGCTCTTTCGGGATGAGGCATCATCCCCATAACGTTGCCGGACTTGTTGATCAGCCCAGCAATGCATTCCAGGGAGCCGTTCACGTTGGCTTCATCGCTGAGCCGGCCTCTGGCATCAGAATAACGGAGGACGGTCTGATTGTTCTTTTTGACCTCCTGTATTGTTTCAGGAGAGGAGTAATAATTCCCGTCGTAATGGGCGATCGGAATCCGCAGGACCTGGCCTTTTTTCGCTGTGCTGGTGAAAGGGGTATCCGTGTTATCCACTCTCAGGTGGACGTACTGGCAGAGGAATTTCAGGTTCTTGTTCCTGAGCATGGCCCCGGGAAGAAGACCGAGTTCCAGCAGAACCTGAAATCCGTTGCAGATTCCCAGCACCAGACCGCCCTTGAAGGCAAATTCCTTGACCTCCTGCATCAGAGGGGAGAAGGCGGCAATGGAGCCCGACCTTAAGTAATCACCGTAAGAAAATCCCCCCGGGAGGATGATACAATCGACATTTTTGAGGTCGTGCTCTTTATGCCAGAGGAATATCGCGTCCTGCTTGAAGATGTCTCTGAGGACGTAGAAAGTGTCGTGATCACAGTTGGAACCCGGAAAAATAACGACTCCAAATTTCAATTTAGCCCTGCCTGTAGGGGAGGGGCTGCCCTTGATCCTGGATTCAACCTTTCTCTAAGATCTGCCACGAAAACTTCTCGATAATGGGGTTGGCCAGGACTTTATCAGAGATTTCAGGAATGACCTTGGCTGCTTCTTCTTGAGAAACGCCCTCGAGCTCGATCTCGAATACCTTGCCCTGTCTGACATCCTTTATGGATTCGTACCCGAGGGTGTGCAGGGCGTTTCGGACGGTCTGTCCCTGGGGATCAAGGACGCTGTCTTTGAGTGAAACGAGGATCCTAACTTTCATCGCCCAGCACTTTGTCGAAGATGTAATCGATCTTGTCCAGGTAAGGATTAAGGGAGAAACAGGCCTCGATCTCCTTTTCGCTCAGGATTTTCTTGATCTCCTCGTCAGAGCGGAGGAGCTGTTTAAAATCCAGGCCTTCGTTCCATGCTTTCAGGCTGTTCCTCTGGACGAGCTGATAGGCCTGTTCACGGCTGACGTCTTTTTTGGTCAGAGCCAGAAGCACGCTCTGGGAAAAGATGAGTCCTCGGGTGAGATTGACGTTTTCTTTCATCCTGTCCGTGTTGACTTTCCAGTTTTGAATGATATCTGCGGTTTCAGCCAGGATGAAGTCGGTGAGGATGAATGAGTCGGGGAAGATGATCCTTTCAGTCGAGGAGTGGGAGATGTCCCTTTCATGCCAGAGGGATATATTCTCCAGCGCGCACTGGAGGTTGGCCCTTATCACCCGGGCCAAACCCGAGATTCGTTCGGCGCGAACTGGATTTTTCTTATGGGGCATGGATGATGATCCCTTCTGTCCTTTGGTAAAGGATTCTTCGACCTCGAGCACCTCGGTTTTTTGGAGGTGGCGCAGCTCGATCGCGAATTTTTCCAGGGAGGAAGCGAGAAGGGCGAGGACAAACAGGACTTCGGCATGTCTGTCCCGCTGGAGCACCTGGGTGGAGACTCTTGCCGGCTTTAAGCCCAGCTTTTTCAGGGCATGGGTCTCGATTTTCGGGTTGAGATGGATGTAGGTCCCGACTGAGCCTGAAATTCTGCCGTAGCTGATGACTTCCAGAGCGTTCGCGATCCGCAAAAGGTGGCGTTTGACTTCCTCGTACCAGACCAAGAGCTTCACTCCGAAGGTGATGGGCTCGGCGTGCACTCCGTGAGTTCTCCCCACCATCACGGTTTTTTTATACTTGAGAGCTTGTTTTTTCAGAATGTTTTTCAGGGGTTTCAGGTCTTTCTGGATTTTCTCCAGCGCCTCTTTGAGGAGGAGAGAGAGGGCGGTGTCGACGACATCATAGGAGGTCAACCCAAGATGGATGAAACGGGAATCCTCTCCCACGTTTTCCGCCAAGGAGGTAAGAAAAGCGATGACATCGTGCTTGACGACTTTCTCGATCTCCTCGATCCGCTTGACAGAGAAGCTGGCTTTTTCCCTGATTTTTTTTAGGGAATGCGGGGGGATTTCCCCCAGTTTTGCCCAGGCTTCACAGACAGCCAGCTCCACATCAAGCCATTTCTGGTATCTGTTATCTTCGGTCCAGATAGCCCCCATTTCCGGACGTGTGTATCGTTCGATCATGGGATCAGTCCCTCAAAGGAGGACAAATCATAGCAACAACCCTCCTTCTTGTCAATTTTTTCCCGATGACGGCAAGTATCTCTATTTCCATTAGAGTTAATGGTTATTTTCCATTTTGTGTAGGTAATTGAATGACTAAAACACACGGAAATGGCGTCGCTCCCTTCAGATTTTTAACGCCATTCCCTCACCGTCCCCCTCGGCGCCTACGTAACTGCGCACTCAAGGATGTCACTTCCAACCGGATGTCCGTACTCCTTCATTTTTCATCAGCTTGATCCTCACCTGCTCAAACATACTCGGCGGCCGATTTCATCGGCTTCCCTCGGGAAACGGCTCGTGAAGGCTAAACCTGAAAGGTCGCTTCTTCCATTTCCGTGTATTTTACCAACACTATCTGGAAGAGAATCGAGTTAATTATGGAGGTGTAATCTGTTCAAGCGCCGGTTCCCCTCCATTCTTGTCAAGACCCTCCCTCCTTCCACTATGGGCTCCGGATGGAGGGCAACCGGCGCCGCACTTCTTAACTCGGTCAGATGTTTCCATCATCGTGATCGAGGGTTTGAAAATCCGGTATTTTTTAGGATAATACAGGAAAAGCTTTGACCAGACGCAAAAAGTGCCCCAAGTCGAAGCGAAGAAGCTCGGTTTGGCAGAGAATCCGGTGTCCATCTGTGCTCTTATAGACATTCATGTTTTTGGGTACAAAGGAATTTTGCTTTTAAGTGTCTAATCCAATGAAAGGAAGTATGGCAGACCGCAGTGATGACCATCTGGTTGATCTGGCGAAACAGGGAGATGTTGAGGCTTTTGCAGAACTGGCTCGCCGCTGTCAGGAGAGGATTTTCTACAGCATTTTCGCCCTGACGAAGAATCATCAGGATGCCAGTGATCTGACCCAGGAGGCTTTGATGCAGGCTTTTAAGTCATTGAAGACTTTCAAACAGCGCTCCAGCTTCAATACCTGGGTTTACAGGATCGCTGTCAACCTTACCTTGAATTTCCTCAAGAAAGGAAAAAGGGATGGGGCAAGGCAAGTCCTGGATGAAAGCTTGTCCTGGGCTGAGGCGAAAGAGGATGCTTCCCCTTCTCCTGAAGGGAGTTCTTTGAAGAAAGAGCTTTCCAGGAAGCTGCGGGAGGCGGTGGATTCATTGCCCCTGCCTTACAGGGCTTCCTTCGTTCTGGTTGTTTTCCAGGGAATGACCCATAATCAGGCGGCGAGAGTCCTGGGCTGCTCGGAGAACACCGTCTCCTGGCGGATGCACAAGGCCAGAAAAATACTGCAAGCCAGTTTAAATCCATACTTGGAAGGGAGATAAAATGAGGTGCAAAACGATCGAGAAATGGCTATCCGACCGTATCGACGGAGAGCTTTCAGAGAGAAAAATCAAGTCTCTCCAAGCCCACTTGGAAAGATGCCCCTCCTGCCGTTCCTATGCTGCCGCTTTGGAGAAGATCCAGGATGAGGCCAGGAGCATTGAGAGGCTTGAGGTTTCCCCTTCTTTTTGGGAAGAGTTCACATCCAGGCTCAGGTCCGATCTTAGCTCCAAGAAACAGGAGAAGAGATTAGAGCGGCCGCTTGTGAAGAGATGGAGATGGGCCGGAGCGAGCGCAGCTTTGACTCTTCTCATTGTCGTCGGGCTGTACTTTCTCCTGTTCTTCGAAAAACCCGTGCCGGAGATGTATGTTTTTTCCTACGAGGACTCCCTTGCTCAAATTTACAGGGAAATCGGCCGCGACCCTGAACTGGAAACTCTGTTCAATTTGGTTGTCTTGGCTTCGATCGGAGAGTCCCTGGAAGGGGCCGGATGGCAGGACAGCGCTGGTTTCCAGGAAAGTTCTCTCCTCTGGGAGAATCTCTCGGAAGAGGAACTGAAGCTTATAGAATCGGAAATAAAAAAGGAAGAAAAAATAGAGGAGGAATCCCATGAAGGCTAAGTCCATAGTTGCCCTTTCGCTCGGATTGATTATTTTCAGCTCGGTCGTATTCCCAGCTGTTCAGGAGCAGGAAAATGAGCTCCAGGAAAGACTGAGACTGAGGACGAGAGAGAATATAGTCACGTTGATGCTCTTGAGGATGACACGGTTTCTGGAGCTGACAGAGGACCAGACAGCCAAAGTTTACCCGCTTGTGACTCGGGTCGAAAAAGAAAAGATGGAGATCAACCTGAAAATCGCAGGGCAGATGCAGGAACTCAGGATGATGTTGAAGGAGGGGGAGCCAGATCCCGAAGCTCTCCAAGTGAGGATTCAGGCCCTGAAAGAATTGAGGAAAGGTCTCGGAAGCAAGGACGCGGAGGTGGAGGCTCAACTGGAGGAGATCCTGACTGTGGTCCAGCAGGCAAAATACCTGGTTTTCATGAACGTCTTTTTCAGAGAGCTAAGAGAAAATCTGGAAAGAGCCCGAAACATAAGGGGAAAGGCCGCACCCAAAAAGAAATAAAATAAGACCTAATGGAGAAGTGCGGAGCCGGTTCCCCTCCCTCCTTGCCAAAACCCTCCCATCCTCCACCATGGGCTGCGGAGGGAGAGGAACCGGCGCCGTGATAGATGACAGCTTCATTATTTTGTCACGAAAATAGAGGCTCCCTTTTCTTATTCTTTTCTTGACAAAGGGCTCGAATTCCTTTAAACTTTCAAAGGTAGTTTTTTACTTTTTTCCAAACAAACTTAATAATTTAGCGTACGCAGGTTAGAGAGAAGAATCAGAAACTTCATAACCAAGAAGCCTTTCTCTCATCCATTTACTCCCTTTCAATTAAAAAATTAGGAACCTGCAGATGGAAGATTGCGCCAGCGTAGCTCAGTTGGTAGAGCAGCTGATTTGTAATCAGCGGGTCGGGGGTTCGAATCCTCTCGCTGGCTTTTAGTCTGAGAGGTGAAGTTATCGGGCGGAGAGTCCATTCAGGAAAGAATGGAGCTTCAGGCCGAAAAGGCGGGAAGCATGCAGACCGGTACCTTGGCTTATAGAGAGTATGGACTTTGGGCAGGTACCAAAGTGGCCAAATGGGGCGGGCTGTAAACCCGCTGCGGAAACGCTTCGGAGGTTCGAATCCTTCCCTGCCCATTTTTGTTTTATGCGGGAATAGCTCAGTTGGTAGAGCGTCGGCCTTCCAAGCCGTTGGTCGCGGGTTCGAGTCCCGTTTCCCGCTGTCTGAGCGGTCGCGCCCACGTAGCTCAGTTGGTAGAGCACGTCCTTGGTAAGGACGGGGTCACCAGTTCAAATCTGGTCGTGGGCTTGGCAGATATACTATTGAATCATAATGCGAGAGATAGGAGGTAAGGGAAATGGCGAAGAAGAAGTTTGAGCGGACGAAGCCGCATTTGAACATAGGGACGATAGGGCATGTAGATCACGGCAAGACGACGTTGACGTCGGCGATAACGAAGGTATTGAGCAAGAAATTAGCGGGGAAGGTGGAGTATATTGAGTTTGACCGGATAGACAATGCGCCGGAGGAGAAGGAGAGGGGATTAACGATTCAGATAGCGCACATAGAGTATGAGACGGAGAATCGTCATTATGCGCACATAGACTGTCCTGGTCATGCGGACTACATCAAGAACATGATCACGGGTGCGGCGCAGATGGACGGGGCGGTACTGGTGGTGGCGGCGGATGACGGGCCGATGCCGCAGACGCGGGAGCACATATTATTGGCGCGGCAGGTGAATGTGCCGGCGATAGTGGTTTTCATGAACAAGGTGGATTTAGTGGATGATGAGGAGATACTGGATTTAGTGGAGTTAGAGGTGAGGGAGTTGTTGACGAAGTACGAGTTTCCTGGGGACAAGATACCTGTTATACGGGGGAGTGCGTTGAAGTCGATGGAGTCGGATGGTGATCCTGGAGCGGAGGTGAACAAGTCGATAATAGAGTTAATGGAGGCAGTGGACAGTTACATACCGGAGCCGGTGAGGCTGGTGGACCAGCCGTTTTTGATGCCGATGGAGGACATATTTTCGATAAGCGGGCGAGGCACGGTAGTGACGGGGCGAGTGGAGCGAGGCAAGGTGAAGGTAGGGGATGAGATAGAGATAGTTGGGTTTGGGGAGACGCGCAAGCGGGTAGTGACAGGGGTAGAGATGTTTCGCAAGATACTGGATGAGGGTCAGGCTGGAGACAACGTAGGGGTGTTATTGAGAGGGACGGACAAGGATGAGGTAGAGAGGGGGATGGTGTTGGCGAAGCCGGGGTCGATCACGCCGCATCATCGGTTTAAGGCGTCGATATATGCGTTAAAGAAGGAGGAAGGAGGGAGGCACACGCCGTTTTTCACAGGGTATCGGCCGCAGTTTTATTTTCGGACGACGGATGTGACGGGGTCGGTGAAGTTAGCGCAGGGAGAGGAGATGGTGATGCCTGGTGACAACGTGAATTTGGAGATAGGGTTGATCACGGATGTGGCGATGGAGAAAGGTCTTCGGTTTGCGATCAGAGAAGGAGGCCGGACAGTCGGGGCTGGTACCGTCACCGACGTCATGGAATAAGGCTTAAGCAGAAGAAAGAGAAGATACAGAATTATATCGATTGAGACAGGAATAAGATGAGAGAGATCATAACCCTTCAGTGCTCCGAATGTAAGCGGAGGAATTACACGGGAAATCGCAATAAAAAGATTCAGAAGGATAAAGTTGAACTGAAGAAGTACTGCAAATTCTGTAAGAAACACACAGTTCACAAGGAGGTCAGGTAGTTTCATAAAGGTGAAAGCCCGGAAAGCCTGAAGGGTGAGCTTGAGGGGTATTTTTAATCAGATAATGGAGAGAGAAAAAAATTATAAAGAGGAGGAAATCAGAGGAAACAGGTGAGTAGCTCAACTGGCTAGAGCATCGGTCTCCAAAACCGAAGGTTGCGGGTTCGAGTCCTGCCTCACCTGCCAGAACGATACATATCATCGCAGGTTTTGAATAGAAGCTCTGAGAAACAAAAAAGCAGCATCAGGTTTTCCTAGGGAAAAGGTTAAAAAATGAGCCAAAAGGTCAGATGGTACAAACGGTTTTCCAATTTTTTAAAGGAGGTCAAGGCCGAGGTAAAAAAAGTCACCTGGCCTTCGAAGAATGAGGTTTACAGCACGACCATCGTCGTTATTTTGGCGACTTTTTTCTTTGGATTCTACCTTTACTTCATGGATGTCATTTTTTCCTGGGTGATTAAGCAAATCAAATCATTATTCGGTTAAGTTGAGTGAGATAATGGCAAAAAATTGGTACGTGGTTCACACCTATTCGGGTTTTGAGAAGTTCGTGGCGGAGTCTATCCGTCAGAAAGCAGCTGAATTGAACCTGAGGAACCAGATCGGCAAGATCATCATCCCCACTGAGGGCGTGGTGGAGATCAAAGGAGGAAAGAAGATTGTTTCGACCAAGAGGTCATATCCCGGTTACATACTGATCGAGATGGAGATGAACGATGAGAATTGGCATATCATCCGCGAGACTCCTAAAGTGACAGGTTTTGTTGGATCAGGACAACAACCTTCGCCTTTAAGCAGTGAAGAGGTCAGTCAAATTGTGGAGCATATGGAGACCACCTCTGAAAAACCAAAACCCAAACACTCCTTTGAGAAGGGAGAGGCTGTCCGGATCATCGATGGTCCTTTTTTTAATTTCAACGGGATTGTCGAAGATGTGAACCATGAGCGAAGCACCTTGAAGGTGTTGGTGACCATCTTCGGGAGGTCAACTCCTGTGGAGTTGGAATTTTTACAGGTTGAAAAGATCTAGGAGGGAGCATGGCCAAAGAAGTTGTTGCTAAGATCAAACTCCAGATAGTGGCGGGACAAGCGAGCCCGGCTCCCCCTGTGGGACCTGCGCTCGGCCAGCATAACGTGCCCATCATGGATTTCGTGCGCCAGTTCAACGAGAGAACCAACAAGATGGAGGAAGGAACGGTTGTTCCTGTCATCATCACTGTATTCAAGGACAGGAGTTTTAATTTTATTGTTAAGACACCTCCAGCTTCTTATCTGCTGAAAAAAGCGGCTGGGATCGCCAAGGGGTCCGGAGAACCGAACAAGGAAAAAGTCGGAAAAATCACGCCCAAACAGATTGAGGAGATTGCCAAAGCCAAGATGGCTGATTTGAATGCCTATGATTTGGAGGCAGCAAAAAAGATCATCGAAGGCACTGCAAAAAACATGGGATTGGAGATCGTCAGTGGCTAAAAGAGGCAAAAAATACAGAAAGGCCAGAGAATTGAAGGAAAAAGAGGAGTACTCTCTGGATGAATCCATCAGTCTTGTCAAGAAACTCAGTTTTGTCAAGTTTGATGAGTCTGTGGACGTTTCCCTTCGCCTGGGAGTCAACCCAAAACATTCAGACCAGATGGTGAGGGGAACGATTGTGCTCCCGCACGGAACAGGAAAGAAAAAGAAAGTCTGTGTGATTGCCTCGGGAGAAAAGATTAAGGAGGCAGAAGAGGCCGGAGCAGATTATGTTGGAGGAGATGATATAATCGAGAAGATATCCACAGGATGGGTGGATTTTGATGCCGTGATCGCTACTCCAGATGTGATGAGAAATGTGGGTAAACTGGGACGCATCCTCGGGACAAAAGGCCTTATGCCCAACCCCAAATCAGGGACCGTGACGTTCGACATCAAGAAAGCAGTCGAGGAGATCAAATCCGGACGCGTGGAATTCAGAGTGGATAAAACAGCAATAATCAATTCCCCCGTAGGCAAGGTTTCTTTTGATGAGAATAAGCTTAAAGAGAATGTCAGGGCTTTTATTCAGGCGGTTATTCAAGCCAAACCGCCCGGAGCAAAAGGCAAATACATTAAAAGCATACATCTTTCATCGACCATGGGGCCATCCATCAGGCTCTCAGAAGATGTTGTCGAGTCATAGGAGAAGACGGGTGAAAAGAGAAGACAAAGAATTGCAGGTCAAGGAGCTGATTGAAGTCTTTAGCAGCTGTGACAATTTTTATCTGGTCGATTTTATAAACATGTCCGTTGCCCAAGCTGTTGAGCTGAGAAGGCTATGCCGGGAGAACGATTACACTTTCCGAGTGATAAAGAATCGTCTTGCGCTCAGAGCGCTCAAGGAAGAATTCCCTGAAGAACTCAAAGAGTCTTTCCAGGGTTCGACAGCCATCGCTTTTGCCCCTCAAAACCCGCTCGGTTTGGCCCGATTGCTCAAGGATTTTGCTGCCCGGAACAAGGTTTTAAACTTTAAAGCAGGCCTGTTGGAAGGACAGTTTCTTACTGCCGACAGATTCAACGAAGTGGCGAAACTGACCTCTCGAAACGACCTGCTGGCTAGGCTTGGCGGCCTCATGGCCGCCCCGTTGATGAGGCTTTTAAGGACTTGGCAGGCCCCACTCAGTGGTTTTGGCACATTGTTGAGTCAATTAAAATCAAAAAAATAGAGTCGGAGGTAAAAATGCCCAAAGTGCAAACAAACGAAGCTAAAGAGCCCGTAAAGGAAAAAAAGGAGAAGGAAATAAAACTGACAAAGGAACAGTTTTTCGAGCACCTGGATAATCTAACGGTTTTAGAGCTTGCGGATTATATCAAAGAATTCGAAGAGAGGTACGGTGTCACAGCAGCCGCAGCACCCATAGCCATGGCTGCCCCGGGAGCCGCATCCCCTCAAGGGGAAGGCCCAGCTGAAGAAGCGAAGTCAGAGTTCACTGTCGTTTTGAAGAGTGTTGGCGATAAGAAGATCAATGTCATAAAGACCGTGAGAGAGGTGACTAACCTGGGCTTGAAGGAAGCCAAAGATTTAGTGGACAGTGCTCCAAAACCTGTCAAAGAGAATGTGACCAAGGAAGAGGCTGAAGAAATCAAGACAAAGTTTGAAGCGGTAGGAGCAGAGATAGAACTGCAGTAATGAGCGGTGAAGATAATTCAGACATTCAAATATATTTGTTTTGGTCGAAAACTCTTCCGAGAAAAGGAGTACGATGGGAGAATTAAAAAATTTTAATCATGAAAGAGTCGATTTCTCGAAATTAAAAACGGCCTTTCCGATGCCTGATCTGCTGGCCATCCAGAAGGCCTCCTACGCAGAGTTCCTGCAGATGGAGCTGCTGCCGGAGGAAAGGAAGGATAATGGCTTGCAGGCGGCATTCAAAGATTCATTCCCTGTCTCCGATTTTAAAGAAACCACGCAGCTGGATTTTATCAGCTATTCCATCGGCGACTGGGAGTGCAAATGCGGCCGTTTGAAGGGAGTGGAGAACTCGCGCGGTCGGTGCAATGGCTGCGGAACTCTTCTTCCTCCCGATGTGGAGCTCACCGAAAAGGAGATTTGTCCTTATTGTGGAGCGATGAAGAAGATAGAGATTCCCCTCTGTGATCACTGTGGCGATAAAGTCAGCTTGAAAATGAAATATTCTCCCATGGAATGTCTCCAGAAGGGTTACACTTTTTCTGTTCCGCTCAGGCTTAAGGTCAGGTTGATTTCCTGGGAGAAGGATCAGACAACAAAAGCAAAAAGGCTGAAGCACATTAAAGAGCAGGAGGTCTATTTCGGTGAGATTGCCTTGATGACTGACAAAGGGACGTTTATCTTTAACGGGATTGAAAGAACGGTTGTCAGTCAGCTCCAAAGGTCTCCAGGGGTCTTCTTCAGACAGGGAGATGCAAAGGGTTTCTTTGTCGGCAAGATCATCCCTTACCGGGGAGCATGGGTGGAATTCGAGTATGACAACAAGGAAATTTTATACGTCCGGCTGGACCGGAAAAAGAAGTTCCTGGCTTCTGTTTTCTTGAGAGCTTTGGGATTCGGATCAGACGAATCCATCCTCCATCTTTTCTACAAGGCGTATAAGATCATTCCCGAAAAAGGCAGGCTCTGCTGGGAATTGAACGAGAATCTCATCGGGAAGACAGCGGGAGAAGACATTGTCGATCCCTCCTCCAAAAAAGTGATTATCAAGGCCAAAGAAAGAATCATGCCGGAACAGTATCAAAAATTAAAAGAGAAAAAAATCAAAAAAGTATTCCTTGCGGGAAAGGAGCTAAAGGGAGCCCATTCTCTTTCCGCGTTTGATGAAAAGCTTAAGGTCAGGGACCCGGTCAGTGAAGCCCTTCTGGATGAGCTGAAGGACGGAAAAGAGCCATTCGAAGTGTTTTTCCCTGAGGAGGATGAGTTTGGCGAGATCATCGTCAACACTCTGAAAAAGGACTCGACCAAGGATACCAACCAAGCGCTAGCCGAGATTTACAGGAAACTGAGACCTGGAGAGCCTCATACGATGGAAAGCGCCCACAATCTTTTCCGCAGTCTGTTCTTCAATCCTCAGAAATACAACTTCTCCCGGATTGGCCGTCTCAAGATGAATATCAAACTGAACCTGGATCGTCCCTTAGAGGAAAAAACTTTGTCTGCCCTGGATTTTGTTGAAGTGATCAAATACTTGTTGCGGTTGCGTCAAGGAGTAGGGAATCTGGATGATATCGATCATCTGGGGAACCGCCGTGTCAGGTCTGTGGGAGAACTCGTGGAGAATGCTTTCCGTATCGGGTTGACCCGAATGGAAAGAACCGTCAAAGAGAAGATGACGGTGGCTACTGACCTGGCCTCAGCCATGCCTCAAGATTTGATCAATTCAAAGCCTGTGATTGCGGCCTTGAAGGAATTCTTTGGAAGTTCACAGCTTTCTCAGTTCATGGATCAGATCAATAGCCTGGCGGAGATCACCCATAAAAGACGATTGAGTGCCCTGGGACCTGGCGGTTTGAGCCGCGAAAGAGCTGGTTTTGAGGTCAGGGATATTCAGACTTCCCACTACGGGCGAATCTGTCCCATCGAAACTCCAGAAGGACCTAACATCGGCTTGATCTCTTCTCTAAGCTGTTATGCTCGAGTGAATGACTTCGGTTTCATCGAAACTCCCTACCGAAAGGTAAAAGACGGAAGGATTATCGACTACGTGAAGATTCTCCATCCTGGAGGAAGCGCGTTTAAAGTCGGAGATATCGTGGAGAGAGACATCCTGGAGAAAGAAATCTCAAAGATACAAAAAGGGACATCTTCCAAGCAGCTTCCTGTCGTAGAATCCCATTGCTTTTATCTCACCGCCTGGGAGGAGGAAAAATACAACATCGCTCAGGCTAACGCCCCAGTGGATGAAAAAGGAAATTTTATCAATGACCTGATTAGCGCCAGACAAAGCGGAAATTTCAAGCTGATTCCCAAAGACCAGATCGACTACATCGATGTCTCTCCTAAGCAGCTCGTCTCTCTCTCCGCGGCTTTGATCCCCTTTCTGGAGCATGATGATGCCAACCGGGCTCTGATGGGATCAAACATGCAGAGGCAGGCGGTTCCTCTGATTAGGCCTGAGGCACCTCTCGTGGGAACAGGTATGGAGCATCTCGTCGCCAAAGGGTCTAGAGATGTCATTACCTGCAAACGATCCGGTGTTGTGGAATTTGTCGATGCCGAGAGAATCCTGATTCGAGTTGACGAGAAGGAGACGGCAAGAGAACACGAGGTGGGTACAGACCTCTATCTTCTCACCAAATTCCTCAGGACCAACCAGAATACTTGCATTAATCATCGCCCCGTAGTCCGCAAGGGAGATCGGGTCGAGAAAGGCCAGATCATCGCTGACAGTTCTTGCACGGACAGGGGCGAACTGGCTTTGGGTCGGAATATACTCTGTGCGTTCATGCCTTGGAGAGGATATAACTTTGAGGACGCCATCATCGTCAGTGAAAAGCTGATCAAAGAGGATGTTTTCACTTCCGTTCATATCGTTGAAGAGACCATTGAAGCCCGGGATACAAAACTGGGGCCGGAAGAGATCACCAGGGATATTCCCAATGTTCCTGAAGAGCTTCTTCGGAATTTGAACGAGAATGGAATAGTCCGGATCGGAGCCCATGTGAAATCCGGTGACATATTGGTCGGGAAAGTTGCCCCTAAGGGGGAAACGCAGCTTTCTCCTGAAGAAAAATTACTTAAGGCCATTTTTGGAGAGAAAGCTCTGGATGTGAAGGACGCCTCTCTGTACTGCTCGCCGGGCATCGAGGGCACGGTCATCGACGTCAGGATTTTCTCTCGACGGGGAACAGATAAAGGACTCTGGGCTAAGGCAGTCGAAAAAGAAGAGATAACCAAGATGAAGAGAAACCTGGATGACGAGATCAGTATCCTCGATGGAGAGAGGTGGAGAAAGATGAAGAATGTCCTCAAGGGAGAGATAGTCGATAAGGAACATCAATTCGAGGACCTCGTATTAAAGAAAGGCACAAAATTGGATGAGAAGATTTTGAACAAGATTGGTCCTGACGTCTTCTCCAAGTTGAAGCTCAAAGCGAAAGCGGAACGCGATAAAAAATTGAGGGATATTGATAAGAAAGTCAAACGGCAGATCGAGGCTCTTCGGTCCATTTATAAAGAGAAAGCGGACAGCCTCAGAAAAGGGGACGAGCTTGCTCCGGGCGTGATTCAAGCGATCAAGGTTTATATCGCCATGAAAAGGAAGCTCTCTGTTGGAGACAAAGTCTCCGGCCGACACGGAAATAAAGGGATCATTGCCAAAATCGTTCCTGAAGAGGACATGCCCCGTCTGCCTGATGGATCCCCAGTGGACATTGTCCTTAATCCCTTGGGTGTCCCCTCGAGAATGAATGTTGGTCAAATACTGGAAGCCCATCTGGGATGGGCAGCCAAGGCGCTGGATCTCTGGATATCAACTCCAGTGTTTGACGGGATTTCCGAGACGGAGATCAAAGATCTTCTCGAAAAAGCTGGACTGCCGCGCTCAGGAAAAGTCCCGCTTTTTGATGGAATAACTGGAGAGCTGCTCGACTACGAAGTCACTGTCGGATATATCTACATCATGAAGCTCTACCACCTTGTTGATGACAAGATTCATGCCCGCTCCACCGGACCCTATTCTCTGATTACCCAGCAACCTTTGGGGGGGAAAGCTCAGTTCGGCGGGCAGCGGTTTGGAGAGATGGAAGTATGGGCCTTGGAGGCCTACGGCGCTGCCTACACTCTCCAGGAACTCCTGACAGCGAAATCAGATGATGTAGAAGGTCGAGCCAAGATCTATGAGGCCATCGTCAAGGGAGACCTTGATTTTCAGCCAGGACTTCCTGAATCGGTGAATGTTCTCATTCGCGAGCTGCAGAGCCTTTGTCTGAATGTGGAGCTGGAGAAGGAAGAGGCGAAAGAGGAAATTTTACCCTGGGGCATTGATGTCCCCCATATCCTTAAAGGAGATTCATGAAAGGAGATTCATGATGGAAACTAGGCACTCTATGGGTGGAAAACCCAGAATCGATTTTGACCGGGTCAGAATCAGCATCGCTTCCCCAGAGAAAATCAGAAGCTGGTCCTGGGGAGAGGTGACAAAGCCTGAAACCATAAATTACAGGACATTTAAACCAGAAAAGGACGGTCTTTTCTGCGCCAAGATCTTTGGGCCGATTAACGACTATGAATGCCTCTGCGGAAAGTACAAGAGGATGAAATACAGGGGGATTATCTGCGAGCGGTGCGGAGTGGAGGTGACCAAGTCCAAGGTTCGCCGGGAACGGATGGCCCATATTGAGCTGTCTTCACCAGTGGCCCATATCTGGTTCTTCAAGGGCACACCGAGCCGGATCGGGCTTGTCCTGGACCTTTCGATCAAAGACTTGGAGAAGGTTCTCTATTTTGAATCCTACATTGTTGTCGATCCTGGGGACACTCCTTTGAGGGAGAGACAGCTCCTGAACGAAGAAGAGTACAAGGACGCCCAAGAGAAATACGGAGATGCTTTCGAGGCTTCCATCGGAGCCGAAACAATAAAGAAGCTTCTTGAGCGGATAAACATCAACAAGGAAGCTGCACGTTTGAGAGAACTGATGAAAAAGGACGCTTCCCAGCAGAGGAAGCTCCGGTATGCAAAAAGGCTGAGAATCTTTAAGGCTCTCAAGAAATCAGGTAACCGTCCGGAATGGATGATTCTGGATGTCGTTCCCGTTATTCCACCTGATTTAAGGCCTCTGGTTCGACTGGACGGAGGGCGGTTCGCCACATCCGACCTGAATGACCTCTACAGGAGGGTCATCAACAGGAATAACCGGCTGAAAAAGCTGATCGAGTTAAAAGCTCCTGAACTCATCATCCGCAATGAAAAGAGAATGCTTCAGGAGGCAGTGGATGCGCTTTTCGATAATGGAAAGAGAGGGCGGGTTCACCTCGGAGCCAATCGCAGGCCTTTGAAGTCTTTGAGCGAGGCTTTGAGAGGCAAACAAGGAAGATTTCGTCAGAACCTGCTCGGAAAGCGTGTGGATTATTCAGGCCGGTCTGTCATTGTTGTCGGACCTGAACTCAAGTTGAATCAGTGCGGATTGCCGAAAAAAATGGCCTTGGAGTTATTTAAGCCATTCATTTTCCATAAGTTAGAAAAAGAGGGCTTGGTTCCCAGTGTGAAGGTGGCCAGAGAATGGCATGAGCAGGAAAGGCCTGAAGTTTGGGATTATCTCGAAGAAGTGGTCAAAGAACACCCCATTCTTCTTAACAGAGCTCCCACTCTTCACCGCCTGGGAATACAGGCTTTTGAGCCGCTCCTCGTCGAAGGAAAGGCGATCCAGATTCATCCCCTGGTCTGTGCGGCTTTTAATGCTGATTTTGACGGAGACCAGATGGCTGTCCACATTCCTCTCTCCGTAGAGGCTCAGATCGAGGCCCAGACTTTGATGTTGTCGACGCAGAACATACTTTCTCCGGCCCATGGTCGTCCTCTCGCCATTCCCAGCCAGGATATGGTTTTGGGCTGTTATTACTTGACTTTAGGAAAAAGAGGCAAGAAGGGCGAGGGGCGCATTTTTGGCTCAAAAGACGAGGTCCTTTTAGCCTATGAAAACAAAGAGGTGACTCTTCATTCGTTGGTCAAACTGCGTTTCAAGGGTGCCTTCATGAATCTTTCCACCTACTACGATGACCAGGCGGTCATGACCTGTTCTGTTACAGAAATCGATAATCAACTCATCGAGACGACACCCGGCCGGATCATATTCAACAACATCCTTCCTGAAGAAATTCCTTTTATCAACGGCATGTTGAGGAAGAAAGGGCTGGAAAGTCTGGTCTTCTACACTTACTTAACGGTCGGCCTCGAGCCCACCATTGAGATCTTGGATAAGATGAAGGAGTTGGGTTTTAACTACGCCACCTATGCTGGATTTTCTCTGGGAATCGATGATTTCGTCATCCCCAAAGAGAAGAATGAGCTGGTGGAGAAAGCCCAGAAAGAGGTCCAGAGAATAGAAAAGCTTTACCGGGAAGGAACGATTTCAGCCGGAGAGCGATTCAACAGAGTCGTCGAGATATGGGGCTCTGTTACGGATAAGGTATCCACTGTGATGATTGAGCGAATGAGGAAGGTGAGCTTTGAAGGGAAGGAATTGAATTCTCTGTTTGTGATGGCTGATTCCGGGTCGAGAGGCAATAAACAGCAGATCCGGCAGCTGGCCGGGATGAGGGGCCTGATGAGCAAACCTTCTGGTGAGATCATCGAGACTCCGATCGTCTCCAACCTCAGAGAAGGATTGAACGTGCTGCAGTACTTTATTTCCACTCATGGTGCACGGAAAGGCCTGGCGGATACAGCCTTGAAGACCGCGAATTCGGGTTATCTGACCAGAAAACTGGTGGATGTCTCTCAGGAAGTGATTGTCGACGAGGAAGATTGCGGGACTCTGAAGGGAGTCAATGTGTCTGCTATTGTCGAGAATGGAGAGCTGATCGAGCCCTTTGTGGACAGGATCGTTGGCCGAATTTCTTTAGAGAGAGTGCTGCACCCTGATACAGATGATGTTATTATTGATACAAACGAGGAGATCACGGAGGATATCGCCCAGAAATTCCAGGAGCAGGGCATCGAAAAGGTGAGAATTCGCTCTCTTCTGACCTGTGAGTCGAAAAGAGGCGTATGTAAGCTTTGCTACGGCCGCAACATGTCGACCGGCAAAATGGTTGAACTCGGGGAAGCCGTGGGTATCATAGCCGCTCAATCCATCGGTGAGCCAGGGACACAACTCACCATGAGGACATTCCATGTCGGCGGAATCGCCATGCGCGGTGCAGAAAAGTCCAAGCTGGAAGCCAAGAATGACGGAGTGGTGAAATTCACCAACTTGAAGTCCGTGATCGATAAAGAAGGCTCTTTGGTCGTTGTCAACAGGAACGCCAACATCGCTATCCTCGACTATCGAGGAAGAGAAGTCGAGCACTACCAGGTGCCTTATGGAGCCAGGATTCTGGTCAAAGATGGGGAGGAAGTCAAAGCCAGGCAGGAATTTGCCGAGTGGGATCCTTTCAGCACCTTCATCCTTTCGGAGGAATCCGGAGTCGTGCGCTTTCATGACGTGGCTCTGGGGGTCACCATGGAGGAGATACAGGATGAGTTCATCGGCTTGGTGACACGATCCATCATCGAGCCGAAAGACGAGAAGATGCAGCCCCGCATCGAAATCATCTCTCCCAAGAAAAAAGATGAAAAAGGACGCCCTGTTGTGCTTAGAAAGTATTTCCTTCCTTCCGGAGCCAACCTTGATGTCAACGACCAGGATAGTGTTCACGCTGGTGATATTCTGGCCAAGATTCCCCGTGAGGTGGCCAGGACAAAGGATATTACCGGGGGTCTGCCCCGGGCAGAAGAGCTCTTTGAGGCCAGAAGACCCAAGCAGCCGGCTGTCATCTCAGAGATAGACGGAATGATAGAAGTGGGAGGCCTGGTGAGAGGCTACAGGAAGCTGGCTGTGAAGAACGAGAGAGGCGGAGAGAAGGATTACCTCATCCCCAAGGGAGCCCATTTGAGCATTGCCGAGGGAGAGAGAGTCAGGGCAGGGACAGCTTTAATGGACGGCCCTGTCAATCCTCATGATATTCTCAAGGTTCTCGGAGAAAAGGAGCTGGCAGAGTATCTCTTGCGCGAGATTCAGGCCGTTTACAGGCTGCAGGGAGTGCACATCAACGATAAACATATCGAGATAATCATCCGACAGATGCTGAGATGGGTCAAGGTCGAAGAAGTCGGCGACACGGAGTTTCTGGTCGATGAACAAGCTGATAAATTCGTCTTCCAGGAAGAGAACGAGAAAATCATCAAAAAGGGTGGAAAGCCAGCCAAGGCCAGACCCTTGCTGTTGGGGATCACCAAGAGTGCTCTCAGCACGGACAGCTTCATATCCGCTGCCGCTTTCCAGGAGACCACTCGCGTCCTGACAGAAGCCAGTCTCTATGGAAAGGTTGACCATCTGAGACGGCTGAAAGAGAATATTATAATGGGCAGGCTGATTCCTGCTGGAACTGGATATAAATTCTATCGAAATGTGGAGTTGAAGGCAGAAAAGAAGGAGGAGGCTGAGAAGGAAATAGACCTTCCGCTTCAACGCTAGAAATTCCTCTAACTGCCTTAAAATCGTTGACATAGATAGCTGTTTTTGCTATCATCCACACATTCGTGTCTGGTGAGTTTTACCTCGCGGCGAATGTGAAAAATCTGTTTAAAAGGAGAATGTTATATTGCCTACTGTAAACCAGTTGGTGAGAAAAGGACGCACCTCGAAAAAGTATAAGAGCAAGTCTCCTGCGCTTGAGGTTTGCCCTCAAAAAAGGGGTGTGTGTACACGAGTTTTTACCACGACACCGAAAAAGCCAAATTCAGCCATGAGAAAAGTGGCTCGAATTAGATTAACCAATAACATAGAAGTGACAGGGTATATTCCTGGAGTTGGTCATAACCTTCAGGAGCACTCGATCGTGATGATCAGAGGTGGACGGGTCAAGGATTTGCCCGGAGTCCGCTACCATGTCATCAGAGGCCCTCTGGACTGCGAAGGAGTGGAGAATCGGATGAAAGGTCGGTCAAAATACGGATCCCGGAAACCTAAAGAAAAGAGGATCGCCGAGTAAAGGAGACAAGGATGCCCCGGAGAGGAACCGTCAAGAAGAGGAAGTCAAAACCAGACCATTTTTTTAACAGTACGCTCATTTCCAGATTCATTAACCTTGTGATGAAAAAGGGCAAGAAGAGCGTGGCCGAGAAGATAGTTTACGGGGCAATGGAACAGGTCAAGGAAAAGTCGAAAAATGATCCTCTGAAGATGTTCGAGAAAGCCGTAGAGAATGTGAGGCCTGTGCTCGAGACCAAATCGAGACGAGTCGGCGGTGCGACCTATCAGGTTCCGGTCGAGGTTCCTCTGATCCGTTCCACCTCTCTGGCCGTGAGATGGTTGATCAGGTATGCACAGGAGAGAGCTGGAAAGAGCATGGTCGAAAAACTTTCGTCCGAGATAATCGATGCTGCGGGTAATCGGGGCGGAGCGATCAAGAAAAAAGAAGATACACATAAAATGGCTGAATCTAATCGGGCTTTTGCTCATTATAGATGGTAGTCTCCCTTATTAAGAGAGAGAACTTGACTACAATTCAAATGGAGTGGATTTTTGACAGGAAGACATCCAATCGACAGAGTCAGAAACATCGGCATCATGGCCCATATCGATGCGGGGAAGACTACCACTACGGAGCGCATCCTGTTCTATACGGGAATTACTTACAAGATGGGAGAGGTAGATGAAGGCACAGCGGTCATGGATTGGATGGCTCAAGAGCAAGAGCGCGGTATAACCATCACTTCAGCTGCCACCACGTGTTACTGGGAAAACCACCGGATCAACATCATTGATACCCCAGGACATGTGGACTTTACCGCAGAAGTCGAGCGTTCTTTAAGGGTTCTTGACGGCGCAATCATCATCCTCTGCGGAGTGGGTGGGGTCGAGCCTCAATCCGAGACGGTCTGGCGGCAGGCGGATAGATACAGCGTGCCGCGGATCGTTTACATCAACAAGATGGACCGGATCGGCGTCGATCCTGAAAGAGCTGTGGAACAGGTGAGGACCAGGTTCAGCGCTAATCCTCTGATCATCCAGATGCCCTTGGGAAGAGAGGAGAATTTCAGAGGAGTGATCGATCTGGTGAGGATGAAAGAGGTCGACTGGGGTGATGATATTTTAGGCACTCATTTTGAAGTGCGGGATATTTCAATCGAAAACAAGGATGAGGCCCAGCAGAAAAGGAATGAAATGCTTGAGCAATTGAGCGATACAGACGATCAGCTGATGGAGAAGTATCTGGAAGGCGCTGAAATATCTCCCGAAGAAATCAAGGCGGCCATAAGAAAGGGGACCGTTACCCTTAGGTTTGTTCCTGTTCTTTTGGGAGCTTCGTTTAAGAATAAAGGTGTTCATCCCTTGTTGGATGCCGTAAAGGACTACCTGCCTTCGCCTTTGGATGTTCCTCCAATCAAGGGACATCATCCTCGGACTCTGGACATCGAGACCAGAAAGGCATCCGATGATGAGCCTTTCTCGGCCTTGGTGTTCAAGATAACGAACGACCCTTATGTGGGGACTCTTTCCTTCTTTCGAGTGTATTCTGGGAAGGTGAAAATGGGCTCATGGGTTCATAATGCCACCAAAGGTGAGGAAGAGAGGATCGTGCGTATACTCGAGATGCACTCGAATAAAAGAAAGGATATTCAGGAAGTTCATGCAGGTGACATTGCTGCCCTCGGTTCTATGAAGAACTTCTCGACCGGGGATACTCTCTGCTTGAGGAGCCGTCCCATCATCCTGGAGGCGATAAAATTCCCTGAGCCTGTCATCTCAGCCCATATCGAGCCAAGGTCAAAAGTCGAGCATGCCAAACTCGCCGAGGCACTGTCCAAGCTGACAAGAGAGGACCCCACTTTCCAGGTCAAACAAGACCCCATGACAGGCCAGACGCTTGTTTATGGCATGGGTGAACTCCATCTGGAGGTCCTCATGGACCGCATGCAGAGGGAATACGGAGTTAGCGCGAACCTGGGGAAACCGCAGGTAGCCTACAAGGAGACGATCACCGCGTCTGGAGAAGGGGAAGGGAGATACATCAAACAGACCGGGGGAAGAGGGCAGTATGGCCACTGCAAGATCGTGGTCGAGCCGTTGAAGAGAGGCCTGGATTTTGAATTTGTCGATAAAACCAGAGCAGGAGCTATTCCTAAAGAATTCATCCGCTCGGTGGAACGGGGCGTGAAGGAAGCCATGGAGATGGGTGTTTTAGCAGGATATCCGGTGACCGACGTGAAAACCACGCTCATTGACGGTTCTTATCATGAAGTGGATTCGTCCTCCATTGCTTATAAGATAGCAGGCTCATTGGCGTTCAAGGATGCCGCCAAAAAAGCCAAGCCTGTGCTTCTTGAGCCCCTCATGAGTCTGGAAGTGGTCTCTCCTGACGTGTACTTGGGAGATATCGTGGGCGACATCAAATCCCGGCGAGGAAAGATTGAAGAAATGGAAATGCGTGGAGGCTCAAGAGTCATCAAGGCTGCAGTTCCTTTGGAAGAGATGTTCGGATATGCGACGAATCTCCGGACTCTGACCCAGGGGAGAGGGGTGTTCTCCATGGAGTTTTTCAGGTACAATCCAACTTCTGAAGTGATCATGAAAGAGATTATTGCCAGAGTTGAAGGAAGAATGCCTGCCCACAGGTAGGTTGAGCCATGGTTTATAAGCAGAATTTTTATAATAATAAAGAGGGAAAAATTTTTAATGCGAGAGATAGGAGGTAAGGGAAATGGCGAAGAAGAAGTTTGAGCGGACGAAGCCGCATTTGAACATAGGGACGATAGGGCATGTAGATCACGGCAAGACGACGTTGACGTCGG
>Ga0224506_10000528_pt1 | contig 31820 bp, 36 predicted proteins | sample SF_Jan12_sed_USG_2_FD_169108 | JGI IMG/M metagenome (GOLD analysis project Ga0224506, IMG submission 169108) | Sediment microbial communities from San Francisco Bay, California, United States - SF_Jan12_sed_USGS_8_1 | ecosystem: Environmental > Aquatic > Marine > Sediment | place: USA... | reverse complement strand
TCCATCCATTGCCAAACAAACGTGCACTTTCATGCAGGGCAGATAAACGGTTTCAGTTAGAATATGATCATTATATTTCTAGATCTTAATTTGAGAATCTAATGGTTTGGTAATTCCTTTACTAAACTCTTGAAATCAGTATCTTGTTGTTTTTTGCCTCAATCTTTACCTGAATGGTCTCATCCCAATCCAGTTTTTCCATGATTGAATTAGGTATTGTGATACCGTACTTGTAATAGGTAGTATTTCCAACTGAACGATTTACTCTCTTGTTTATCCTCATTGCACCATTTTATCACCTCGCTAATAAATAGGCTGCCTAAGTTTAATATAGTTGGTTGCCTATTATAATATGTGAAAATAATTGACGAAAGTAGGAAGTTATGCACGAGTCAAAAGTCCTTTTATAGAAATGGAGGTTCATCATAGTGAGTAATACGATGCAAATAGGCCAGAGACAAAAGACACGAAAAGGAGTTCAGGTACCATTCTTGGAAAAATTATTAGATGAGAATAAAACTAAACTTGCTCAGACTGAATCTCAATTTGAGAGTACAGAAGGAAATCAGCAGGAAAGATTGCAAGTATTAGAGAAAATCAACGAGGCAAAACCTGCCTAATTGAGACCTTACCTATGGGTAGAGACATTGCCTTTTGGTTAAGCACTGAAAAGTTCTCAAAGACTACAAGCTCGTTTTGCTCCATACTAATATGATCCTGATTTGCTTAAAAGCAAATTTTCATCAGATATCAGATTCCAGCTTAAAATGGTAATCAGAATATATCAACCTAAACAACTGCATATTAAAAAATAAAAAAAGAAGGTATTATACATAGACCTTTAACGTTGTATTGGACACAAGAATGCTGCAACATCTCTTGTTATTGTTATGTCTCCTGCAGCCTCTGCATCAAGTACTGATTCCTCTGATGTTAGAGAATAAGGTTCTATGTCATCATTGAAGGTTACTTCACTTACAGTCCACTGTCCACCATGATAGTCTTTATCTCCAGGAGCTACTGCCGCAATAGCCAGCTGGCCTTCAATGCCGTTTGTTACGGCATATAGATCATCTAGCCCTTTTTTTGCTTCTGAAGGAGGAATGACAGTCTTTACTATCTCTCCTTCATAATACAGCATTCCAAAGGTTGGAGTTGTTGCTGCAAATGCAGAACTTGCAGGAATTGCTAACACTGCAATAATACCTGCCATTGCTGCAATAGAAATTGTTTTTTGCATGTGTTGAGAATTTTTTTGTAATATTAAACCAATTATCCATTTTTCACCCCAATTGAAAATGAATAAAGGAACTAGTTTTTTTGTAATCAGATCACAATTTTGCACCAGAATCAGATATTGTCTGAATCTCCAAGTTTATCTTGTCATCAAATGAAATCTTTGTTTTTGTGATGTTTTGTTTGTTCTTGTTTTTGCCTTTCCATACAAATGAAGGCTTCTTCCATATGAGAAATCCTGCGATTCCCAATACCGCTACAAGAATTATAATTACTGGTATTGTTGAATTGTTATCTTGTGTTGTTTGAAGATTGTTTGAAGTTAGGACGTCCTCTGGAATAACATCCTCTGGAATAGGATCATCTGTAGTTATGTCATCTGGTATGATGTCATCCATAAGTATACCGTCAGAAATAGAATTATTTTCCGTGGTTGGATCATCAGATATTACATCATCCAAAGTTATGTCATCTTGAATAACATCATCGGGAAATGTCAGTTCAATTGTACCTGTGATGACATCTGACAAGTCTTTGGAATTATTTTCAGGATTATCATGTACAGGAATTGGTATTGGAGGCTTGTTGGATTTTGTCTCGAGGTATTTTATCAGTTCAAATTCAAATTCTTTTTGTGGTTCTATAACGTATGATGGATTAAAGTACTCACCTGATACTGGAAATGGCAAATGTGAGTTTACTAAAAATGAGTTTGTTACATTATTGTTATCTTGTTTATCTTTTTTATTTTCTTTTTCTACAAAGTCTAATTCATCTACAATGTCAATTTCAAATCCCACTGAAAAAACATTAGTTGTTTTGTTTCAGTTATTGTATTTTGTTTTAGAATTTCATAATGGTATGATGAAACATCAAATGTTGTTTTATCTATTACCTTCATGTCAGGATTTTCTCCCCGGTCGTTGTATTCCGTCACCTCACCCCAGCTGACTCCAGGCTGTAACAGTTTGGATTCATATGCAGTATACTTGTGCAGTGAAAAGATGGTATTTTGGATAGACTTTGCATATCTAACAGAATCAGGATGGATGGTATCAGCTGATCTTACCTCAAAGGATTCAGAATCCACCTGGAATAATGAATGCCTTGTTTCTCCTGTAAAATTATCAGTAATTTGTGCCTGAACCACCCATATTAGTCCATTGATATCATTCTGTTCAGTTGGAATGAGATTGACAAAGTCCATCTGAATTGTATAGCATAGAGAGCCATTATGCTTTAGATTCTTTGTAAAATAGTGATAGCTTGCAGCTGAATAGTTCAGAATTGCATCAGGATCACATATTCGGTATGTGTAAGAGTCACCAATGGTGAGATCTTTTCCCAGATTCCATAGGTGCTCTTGCTGCCATGTTACCTCTTGACTGAAATCAATTCCCTGATTGTGAGGGGGAGAAGTTGTTGTTGATTCTGCAAACACGGGAGCTGAATAAACAATACTACCTGAAATTATCATCGTCATTGTTATCATCGCAAATAGAATTGAAACTGATTTTTTCACAAAAGGGTATTTTGATTTGCTTAAAAGGGAATATTTTTGATGAAAACAATTGGAGGAATCTTGTTTCCATAGTATTGATATTCTGACTCAATATTTTTCTAATCATAAAATACTTTAATCAAAGTTCATCTTATTTTAAAGAACATTCCAAAATACTTCTATGATCTACGGAAGTATCAAAAATACATAGATCTTGACATCGACTATTTCTCGAATTATTTTTGAAATTTCATAATTAGTCTTGGTATCACGAATTTTAGGAGCCAATCTTACTTCCAGGACTTCAAGAGTACCGTTAGAATAAATTGATACTATTGGCAAGACAATTGATTCGTACAGTTTATCTTATGTCTATGTACACATTGTTATTCTACATTAGCTACTTTGTAACGGTTATAGTCAACTTGAGGTAGAATAGGCAAGGTTTTGTGTTACGTGTTTATTTGAAAAATCGTTTGAAAATGTTTTGGCCTTCCCACTCTGCCTTTATTTGAGCCGTTACCTTTTCGGAAAATTCTCCATGTTCTTTTACCAAGGTCTCATGAATGTTGTTGCCATCATCACACACGGCAAGATATCGGTGGCGGCAGTTGATGTCAACACCACATGATTTACATTGTGGCTTACCATCTATTATCTCCAGCTTGAATTCTTTTCCAAAAGAAGGTTTGAACACGTATATATCATTACTACCCATTTTGAATTATCTCCTCTGTTTCTTTTCTATCAAATTTGGATCCAGGCACAGTACGTTTGTTGTAGATATGTTTTGCTACAAGTAACACAACACTTGCTGTTATTGATCCCATTACACCAGCAATATATGCAATCATGTAATCACCTGTCCTATCAATGGGTGGAATTGTTCCTTTCTCAGATGATGTTACATACACATGGTAATCTTTTGGGGAAAACCCAAAGGCATCATGAGGTCCCACATTAACAAAACAGGAGATGATAACATCTTCAGTATTCCAAGATTCATTAGACACTATCACATAATGATCAGATTCAATCTCATCTACAGTTAAATTATTTGGAGTTATTTCCACAAATTCACATTTGTCAGGAATTGTTTCAAGGTGTAGATAGTCATTTGGGGACAAAGTATTCCTGTCAAAGGTTAGATTGTCTACATCTGCTTGACTATCAACATGAAAGGTCATAGAATTGTCTGGAAAAGCATATTTTACAGAGTGCAATATACCATCAGGATTATCTGATTTTTCCGGTGGTTTTACAACAATATCAAATACAAGATCTTCTGGAGAGAAATAACCAAGATCAACAATCTTTGTTTTGTTTACTGGAATGTCATTGATTACCTTAGGATCATTGTCGCCATTTACAAATAATCTGACATGAGCAATCTCATTATTTTCACTGGTGTTCTTTAAGATTACAGATACAGGAACTTTCTCTGGAAGCATCAGTGTATGACCAATAATTATATCAAGTATTTCTACTCGATATCCATCTTCTGATGTTTTTGGTGCCTTTAGTTCCTTGTATGACACAAATGATTTTGCAGCATATACATCCACTACCATAGGCATGCCAAGCATCAACATTGAAGTTCCGCCCATTACGGCAACCAACACTACTATCATTTTTCTGTATTTGTGATTGTTGATAAGAGACACAACTAAAATTGTCTTTAATCTTAGATAAAGTTATCTAAAAAACACATCAAAATCATCATGATCACAATAGGGGAGGATTCGTCGTGGTTACAATCAGTTCTACAAACAAAAGGTTTTTGCATTTTTGAATTCATTTTTTTCTTTTTTGTAGTTATTGCATTTCCAAACAAGTAAATTGCACAAAACAAGATTGGTACAATTATTAGTATGTTGCATAACTATATTGCTGTATTATAGAAAAACATATCACTACAAAACAAAATCTATTTCACCATATCTACCTGCAAAAATTTTTGGCCCTTGGTTTTCTTGAATTTCAGCTGTAGTTTTTGAGATTCATTATTTTCCCAACCCAATCGCCTTACAAATTCAAGTGGGATGTTGATTCTATACTGTGTGTAAATTTTGTCTTTTGAGATGTAATCTCTTTTTTGCAGATTGATTTCTCTCTCCATTATTCTCTCACTTTTCCATTAGTAATTTCTTAAAAAGAACTTCTTGAATACCTTGTATCCCAGTACCAGCATTATCATCAATACAATCAACACCAAAATCCAGTCATATACCTGCAATCCGAAGATGGCATCAAGCGGATCGGGAATGACAGGCTCCAATTGGTCTATCTCAGACAATGTGGCACTTGCGATTCCGCCCCACATGTTAGTTGCCTCTATGTCTAGTTCTGCCAAGTATTCTGATTCTGGAACAAGTAAGGTACCGGACCCGACCGGTCTCAGATACCAAATTGGCCCAATTTTGTGGTCCACTATTTAAATAAAGTTCAATTTTGATTTAGATTTTTTACCACTCCCAAAAAGGTTTTAGATAAAATTTGCAATAGACACAAATTTTTTGCTATTTACTAATCTGGATTATTTTTCCACTTGTTAGTATGCTGTATGATCTAATCAGAACACCTTTGACTGTTTTACAATCGGTAGTATATTGTGCCAAATCAAATTCATGTTTTGTTAAGAGATATTTTTGGTCATTTTAATTATAAAATTAATCTTTTAAAACAGCGTTACAGGATAATCTTATGGCAGTAGAGGTACATCATTCCACAAAAATATCCATGTTTCCCATTCCCTATAGAAAATCTCAGGGTTTTTGATCATGTCTCCTGGAATAAAATGTAAACACCAATTTTCATCCGGTTCCCAGACAGCCATATGTGTAAAAGAAGAATGTACTTCCTCTATGATATGTAATATTTGTTCTTCTGTAAGACCGAAATTTTTGTAGACATAATCTGGTAATTGTTTTTCATTTGAACATATAGAACCACTAAAATCTACATTTTTGAGATTTTTGGTTGTATAATCATACTTGATCAAGAATCCTTTTTCATGTTTCAGATTGTTTGATGCGTTGATAATTTCGATAATGTTGATTGATGGAGGTGGTAAAAATTCAATCAAGTCACGTTTTGATAAAATATGCAGGCTGGTATCCTCTTCATATTCTTCAATTTTGTATTTTTTGTAAAATGCCTGCTTTAGTCGGGAAAAACAATCAAGTACTGTCTCCTTGATCTCATGTTCGGTCATTTGGCTTGTTTTTGAGTTTGTTTTGTTGTTAATTAAATAACTCATGTAGGACAGAACTCTTCCAAAAAACAAACTTTCTAGAAAATTCTAATGAAGATTATAATCTTGATTCAAGGTTGCACGGAGCCGTGCTATATTTACCCCATGCACGTTATGCTGGGGATATAGTTAGGCCTCTAGATTTTGCACTATTAAATAGTTAAAAGTTGAATTAGTATCCAATTATCAAAATAAAGGAGATTCTAATCCAACCTGATACGTGTCATATACGATGCGAATATTTTCTTTGGACAAAATACTTCAATATTAAAGAAACTAGGAAGATAATGAAATTGCATTTGAAACATGCTTTTTTAGATAGTTATCTGCTCAACACTTACAATCCAAACAAAAACGTATAAGGCTTAAAGGGTTTGTTGGTCAATACTCCATTAACTACATCTTTTGCAACTTTCAATTCTCTTCTTTGATGTTGTTCTATTAAATAAGCAAATAATGCGGGTGCGCTAAATCCAGTAAATCCAGTCAATAAATCCATTGTAAATTTGTATTCCTCAAATGATAAGAATATGTCAGATGTTATCAACGTCAATGATAAAGGAATACCTACACCTAAAGAAGGAATTGCCATTTTATACAAAAGTGTAGACCCTCCAATCTTCTCATTCCTTGAATATGCAATAAGATCGATTATACTAGGTTCTTTAATCAAATCATTCATAAGGTCATCAAGTTTATCCGAACTATCAATATTATATCCAGCAATAACGTATGGATGATCATATATTCTTTCTCTATCTGTTATTTGTTGAGCATCTAGATCAATATAGAAACGTTCCAAATATTCTAATGGATGTCTTCCACCTAACAACGAAATTTTATTTTTTGCATAGGGAAGATTACTTTCAAAATCTACACCATGAACAATCTCTACATATCTACCCATTATCAATCACATGAAATTTTATCGTTTTAGTAAAGCGTCTACCTTATGTACACATTTTACATTAGAAATACGTCTTGCAAGAGCCTTTAGTTCAGTACGTGGTACATTCTTTAGACGTATGATAGTGCCTTCATCAGGTCTAATTTTTGTCTCATTAGTGGCTTCGACAAATACCGGTTCAAAAACCTCAAATTCATCCTGTAATCTTTCTTTCAAAACATCACAAAACGCAGGACCATGTTCACAGGAAATATGAAATAATGCTTCATACCTTTTTGGATCAGTATTCATATTAGGCACACCGTTTTCTAATGATGTTGCGCTTTTACCTGTGATGGGTAACCCTATTACAGTATTATTTTTCAATGAAACTATCATATTTCAGTAGTATTTATACTAAATTAAAGTTTACAGAGTAAATATCAACAATAATTACAAACTATCGATCTTTCGCTTTTTGATTTTTTCTTTTTTTATGATTTAAAAAAACTCCTTCCTGGCTGAGATTTTGCACTAACTCTCTAAAATTTACAAGGTACATTACAGATAATCTCTAAAAAGACAGAGACCCCTTTTTTATGAATAAAATTATGATGTATGTCGTAATGCTTAAGATTAAAAATTACTTTGAAAATGAGTGTGCTTGAACGAATTTTTGTAAAAGAGTTTTTCAAAAATCCATTTTTTTATTGGAGCATCATACTTTTAGTTTTAACCACATTTCATTCATTTGGACCATTTAATCAAGTACTACAAGCAATTGTTATTCATTCAATATACATTCCAGTTTTGTTTGCATGTTTGATACTATCTCTATTTCTAATGGTGTTTCCAATAAGAAAAAGCATTAAAAAACTACTAAACAAAAAAGAAACTCAGGTTGAAGCAATTGTCAACTATTCTCTTATCCCTTTAATTCTAATTGTTCACATGTATTATTTCATTTCAGATCCTTTAGTAATAGTTGCAAAACTCTCTTCTGAAGCGATTATCGATAAAATACAGTACAAAGAAGCGACGGATCTTAAACTTTTGTTTGAATATGTGGGATTACCATTATTTTATGCATTTGGAATGACTATCATAAAAAATATGATTATCAAATACAAATTACCCGATAATGACCTTCTAAAAAATAACATAAAATTTGGAATAATTGCAATAGCACTTGGGTTTGTTATGTATTTTTTGTATGTTTTCGTTGTTAGTCTGCAATGACTCTCAAAAGTAAAACCCCTACAATGTAAAATTCCTTAAAGGCTACGGCCATTCCATTTCGGTTAAAAATTCAAAACTGATTTAAAAAAACTGCGCAGCAGAGAACGTGGTCCAGACAAGAAACCCAGAAAATACAACCCAAAAAGTGGCGTAAATCTAACACAATTCAGCGACAATCATGAGAAATTTATTCGGTATCTCAAGGATGTAAAAGGAGCAGATATTACAGATTACTCTGAACTGACAAAAAAGGTGTGGATTGTTACAGGAATCATAATCTCTGGAGTTGTTGGACTGTATCTGTATGATTGGTACAAGAACAAGAAAATAGAATCTGATGATGAAAATGAAAGTACAACCAAACCATGCAACATAGAGAGATAGTAGTGTATTTCTACACACTCTTCTTTTTTTAGATCACCAGGGTATCATTTTGATAATTTGTCCGAGAATCTTCCGAGATTTTGATTTATTTACATATCATTTCGGTATCAATTCGGGGTTTACGTTATCAATTCGATATCTTTTCGATCTAGAACATTTTCAATTCGGTAAAATGAGATATCAATCCGGAGACAACTCAGTATCAATTCGATTGCAAAAAATATCTTTTCGGTATCAATTCGGCAATTTCTCGAAACTATCAAAAATCAGTAATAAAACATATCGTAAATTCTCAATACAAATACTGTTCATATTCATAGATAACATTACGATCGGGGTATTGTGAGATTACCTTCAGTATTAAGCCCAATTTACGCACAAAATTAACCTGAACGGAACAACATTACAATACTATTGTGCCAACTGTAACAGTATTCTCAAGGAAACACATGAGAACCTCAAAGTCTCAAGTATAGAACCATGCCCATTTTGTGGATTAATGTTATCTACAACATTACAAACTCGTTCAACCACCCATACACAATCCAAACCAAAGGTTGTCTTTCAAAAAGCATCTGAGATTCCAAAACTGACCTTAGACATTTTGCAAATTGATTCAGCATTGCAATTTCTCATACCTGGACAAAAATTATCAATTTCAGGAACACATACACAAAAAATCATAGAGCGAATTTGTGTAAGGACTCAACTTTCACATAGATATGGTGGTCTTGATTCCAAAGTCTTGTTGGTTGATGGGGCAAACAGTTCTGATCTGTATCAATGTGTAGATTTTGCACAACAATACGGATTGGATGTAAACAAGATTTTTGATGGAATTATATCATCAAGGGCATTTACTATCTATCAATTAGCAGACACAATTATCAATGAATTACCAAATGCAATTGAACAACACAATACTAAGGTTGTAATCATAACCAATCTGCTACATTACTTTACAGATGATGCTTATCTTGATACAAGTGAAACAAAGTCAATACTAAAAGAGATTATCAAAACTTTGAGCAATATCAAAGACTGTCTAGTGATTGTTTCATTTGGAATGCCCACTCATTATGACTATTTATTTTTGAAATTATTTTCTAGAACTATTAGGATCGAAAATGACAATGGTGGTTTGTGTGTACATGTGGATGACAACAAGAAAAAAACTTCATTATATCTAAAATGTGGTGAATTAGAAATCATTCCACAACGCTAGGTGATTTTTTTGGGCAGAACAGTTCCTTCTTTTCGTCATGCATTGTATCAAGAACAATCAAAATGGAAAACATTTCGTATGTCACTTGATAAAAAAGACAAACAGTCATTTGACGATGTGTTTATCATTTCCAGACTTTACATCTCAGCATCAATGATGGCCTGCAGACCAATCAGATTGCAGCCCATTTTGATGAGCATGGTATTTCATCATTTCAAACAGATTTCATGCCTGAAGGGAGGCGATTTTGAGCCTATTTCCAGATGATGACTTGCTTGCCAAGGAAATCCAGTCTTGGAAGTCATTTAGTGACAGTCTGCGATTGGAGGATCGTAAGATGTTTGAGAAGATGACCAGACAATGCTACAAGCATCTCAAGGCAATCAATGCAAAAGGAGAACCCTACACTACAGAATCTCTGATGCTCTCACTGATTCTGATTCAACATCAAATGATTGATCTTTTGATCAACTCCAAAAAATGATAACGGGCTGGCTTTTTGATGCATATTCTTTAGAAGATAGAATTATTCTTTGGATAAAAAACAATAAAAAAACACATCGAATAGAAAAACAATGGACACCATCCCTCTATGTTGCATCTGATAGCAAATCTAAACTAGACAGACTACAAACCAATCCTGCTATCAAACCGTTTGTCAAGCAATTCAACAAAGTCAACAGAATTGAAAAAGTCTCTGATCTTACAAAATCTAAAGTTTTACAAATTACAGTAAAGAAATCCTCTGAACTTATAATGCTTGCAAAAAACATTGAGAGACTAGACAAGTTTGGTGCATATAGGTTGTATAATGTAGATGTTCCACCAGAACAACTGTATCTTTATGAAAACAATCTGTATCTATTAGGAAAGTATCAGATCAGCAATGACACATGGAATGAACTATCTAACATTAATGAAACAAATTATGATTTACCTAAATTCAAAAAAGTAAAACTAGAGATTCATTCAAAAACAAAACAACACATTCCAAAATTTACTGATGCAATAGACAAGATACGAATCGATGACATTACAATAAAATCGGATTCTGAATCACAGATGATTCTCGACTGTGTCAGAATGATTAGAAAAATTAATCCTGATTTTATAATCACTAGTAATGGAGATACTTGGGATTTTCCGTATCTTGTACAACGTGCATCTGAGAACAAAATTTTAGACACGCTTGTATTTGGTCGCGAACCAAATCACCCAATTATAAGATCAAAAAGGAAGGGAAACTCGTATTTTGCATACGGACAGGTGCATTTCAAGCCTACGGCAGTCAAGCTTTTGGGCAGAATTCACATTGACCAGTCAAACTGCTTTATCTGGGAACATGAGCATTCCATTCACGGTTTGTATGAGATTGCAAGAACATGCAGACTTCCTCTACAGACTGCAGCAAGAGCGTCAATTGGCAAATGCATGAGTTCTGTCCAGTTCTATAATGCAACTAGACGTGGGTTGCTTATTCCTTGGAAGCCAACAGTTTCTGAAATCTTCAAGACAAGAAAGAATTTGTTTATCGGAGATAGGGGCGGACTCATACTGGAGCCAAGAGTTGGAACTCATGAGAATGTGGGAGAACTAGACTTTGTATCCTTGTTTGGGAACATCATGCTACACAAGAATATTTCAGCTGAAACCATAAACTGCAAATGCTGTCCTGATTCCAAATACTTAGTTCCAGAACTTGGTTATCGTATATGCAAAAGAAAAGGAATAGTTCCAGAATCTTTGAAGATATTGCTAAGTAAAAGACAACAATATTCTGCATTGGTTGAAACAACCAAAGATGATAAAAAATTAGAAACTTACAAGCAACACAAGGCTGCACTCAAATGGATTCTGGTAACGTCTTTTGGTTATTTGGGATTCAATAATGCAAAGTTTGGAAGAATAGATGCACATATGGCAGTATGTGCATTTGCTAGAAAACTGCTTTTGGATGCAATTCACATAGCAGAAGATGAAGGATTTGAAATTCTGCATGGAATAGTTGATTCTATCTGGATTCACAAAGATAATGCAACAAAAAATGAGTATAACAAATTAAAAGAAAAAATTGCAAAAGAGACTGGTTTTGATCTTTCTTTAGATGTGTATGATTGGATGGTGTTTTTATCATCAAAGAACAACAAGATAACTCCAGTTCCAAACAGGTACTTTGGTACAAAACAAAATGGTAGGATTAAGATTCGAGGTATTGAAGCCAGACGTCATGACACTCCTAAATTCTTCAAGGATTGTCAACTGGAAATTTTAAAGTTATTTTCAACGTGTAAAACAGTTTCAGATGTAAAGGAGGCAATTTCTGAGGCAAAATCAATACAAGAAAAATACTATCAACAATTACTGGAACACAAGGTTCCGTTGGAAGACTTGATTTTTACAAATAGAGTCACCAGAGGCACAAATCAGAACAAAAACAACACAGTACAGTCGGATGTCATAAACCAACTAAAATGGGAAGGGAAAGTAGTAGAGCCTGGAGAGAAAATTAGGTATGTGGTTCATGATTATTCTAGAAAAAAGTCAAAACGAGTTATTCCAATTGAAGTTATAAAATCAGATTTCAAGTATGACGCAAAGCGATATTCTGAGTTACTAGAAAAATGTTGTAAATCAGTCATAGAACCTTTTGAGTAATTCTGAATTAACAGTATGCAAACCATCCAAATGATATTAAACTCATTTTTAGATTGATGAAAAATTCTACTTAAAAAATAATATCACATATTGGATGCATCAATATCTAAATTTTTGATATAACAGAAAAAACAGATGCTGAAATAGATAATAGAGAATTCAATACGTCCAACTTTTTTGAATCAAATTTGTCAATATCTTTGAAAAATTGAGATGGCTTACTCCTATAAGATTTTACTAGATTTTTAATATCGTCATTGTCTAATTCCTGTTCTAAATCTTTTATCGTTGAATTTATTATCTCTTCATATTTATCTACCCCAAACTCACTGATTTTGACCTCATCTATGTCAAAATAAGAAAATGAACCTCTATGATTGATTAATTTTAACGAATCCCCATATTCTGCTCTTGGACGATGTAAATGCACAATTTCATTTCTTAAAAATTCTTTATTGAGTTTCTCTAAGCCTGCTTCATTAATTAAAGATTCAAAATTCATGAATGGTGTACCTTGTAGTCTTTTCATATAAAGAGCATGGAGAATTCTAAATCGTACCTCAATTGGATCCATGTTGCTATTACCTTAAGATGTTATTTTATGAGTTTTTGTTCCCATCAAAAATTAGAGATTCCAGACAGAATACTTTCTAATTCTTTTGTATCTGGACTTACAAATGGATGTACGTCATACCATAATTTTCCTGTACTGTGATCTGTATACTCTAAAACTTGTGAAGTATAAAGCAATTGAATCCACTCTTGAATTTTCTGAATAGGTCTTTTGGTAGCATGTATTTCATGAATCATTTTTTTATCTTTTTCATTCAGTGGACGTATGGTATTTGTTCTTTCTTCATTAAATACATTAGACACAATCTGTGGGGTTATTTTGCTGTGCTGAGTTGTTGCTCTAATAATTGAGTGGGATACCAATCGTAAAAGATCAGATACAATCCCTCCAGAACATATTGCAGCAAAATAGAGTGATTTTTTGTCAATAATTTCAGCTGGAACTCTTTTTTGTATGATGTTACCCATTATTTCAACTTCCATCATATTGATTTCGCCATTTACTTTTCTAACTTCAAATAAAGGCAATGTATATTCTGCAGTATATGCCCTTCTCAAATTTTCAAATCTTTTTGAATATTTTAGTGAGATTGGAATTGTAAAAATAAAATTACACTCTAGTTTGTTAATTAAATAATAATTATCAACAAAAAGACTTTCTATTATTTTTGGAGAAGTTACTTTTTCCAAATCATCAATAATAATGAGAATCTTTTTACCAGTTTTTTTTTGCAGATCTGTTATAATATCATTAAAAATATGTTTTATTTCTCCAATTAAAGTAGAATTATCTAGATTATTTTCATTTTGTCCTTTTTTTGTTTGTGCCCTTCTCTCAAGTAGTGAAAAAAATGAATTACCTAAATTGTTCAATTGCCCCATCGATTTATTTTCTCTATTAATCTCTCCACCTAGTTTGTTTAGCATACTAGATAACTGCTCAATCAAATTATTTTTGATTGGTAAATCCTTTGGAATATTTATAAGAATTTTTGTAAATATTGCAACGAGTATGTCCACATAATCTATGTCATGATGATCTAATCCATCTTGTATGGACTGTACAAAAAAAACAATAAATTCTCCATTTTTACTTAACATCCTTTCTATATTATGTAACTCTGTTGTCTTTCCACTTCCACGATGTCCTGAAAACAGAATTTTTATCCTTCCATGATCGTTTAATTCTAAACTTGCAACAATATCATGAATATGGGATGTTTGTCCTCGATCAACATAAAATTGTTTATAAAAATTTTCTAGATTTACACTATATTGATTTAGATTATCTGTTGCTATTTTATATTTCTCAAATAAAATTTCTTCCACTATCAATAACAAAAATATTGCTATAAATTCTTTCTATTGTAAAAACAATTTAGATGAGCACTATTTGTTCATGAATGATATACAATATTACAATATATTCGAAGAAAGGAATTAAATATTTTATCTTATTACGGTGATTTTCAATTAACCTGAAATAATGTTACTATTAAAAAGTGATATTGATCATAGAAAAAATTTCAATTTTTAAAAACTAATTAATAAAAATTTTTTATGCTAAAAGGATGACCAATTTTAAATTTACAAATTATGATGAGAATAATATAAAAAGTAATTTACTAATTTGAGGTAAGATTTCAATATACAAACTGGACTAATGCCTATATTTTCTTTCGAATCGTCGTTTCAATGCAATAAATGAAATACCCACAAATGGAAGTGTTGTGGCTTTTATGATGTAGTCCAGTGGTTCGATAGTCCCATCAAAGCTAAGGTAAGGTGTTGTTGCCGCCAATGCTCTTTTTACACCGTATGATATAGGATCGTCACTACAAATTATCAAATTCCAGTCACAAATTATTGTAAAATAGGCCCAACCTACAACAAATACTCCTCCCACAATTCCTAATGGTTTCAAATAGGATTCACCATAATCACCAATTAATTTGTAAATCCGTGAAAAATTGAGATTTCTCTTTCTCCATTTCTTTTTTAATATAGTTTCTCCATCGTTATCCAAATTTTTTTCATTTCGTCTTTTAATCTTAGATAAAAATTTTTTGAGAGTGATTCTAAATTTACTTGTTTCAAGTTTTACTTTTCCTCTTTCTTCATACTGTCTTAGCATTTCTGAAGATCGTATGAAAAATTTTCCTGCTTCCTGATATTTGAAGTGATATTCATAATTTTCTCTTAAGTTATTGTATTCTAGGAGAATATCTCCTAGAAATAATTTATTCTTATAATCATAATATTCTTCCTCGGTTGAGTCAATTACCCATTCATCAAAAATCTTATAATCATCATTCCATTTTGTGTTAGGTCCAAACTTTACTTTGTTAGGTATTGTAGTGTTTAGGAATGATATTTTTGAAAGATTACCATCAAATAAAATTTCGCGTTCTTCGTCAAAAGTTACTCTGTGAAAGGAAACAATTCTCTGAAAATCAGTTCCTTTGAAATCAGTATCTCCTTTAAATTTACTTCGTTCAAAATTTACTTCTTTTTCAAAAATAATTTGGCTAAAATTTACTTCTTCTTCAAAAACACTTTGGCTAAATTCTCCTTTTTTTACAAATGTACTTCCTGAAAAATTTACCCCTTTAAACACACATCTCTTAAAATAGGATAAACCTCCAAAGGTTGAATTCCAAAAATAAGCTTCTTTTTTAAATACACATTCTTCAAAATTTACTTCTTCTCCAAAGGTTGAATTCCAAAAATAAGCTATGCCTTTGAATGTGCTCTTTTTAAAATTTACATCTCCAACAAATGTATGACTCTCAAAATGCATTTTTTCTTCAAATACACATTCTTCAAAATCTACTCTCCCTTCAAAAACACTTTTCTTAAAATCTGATTCACCTTTAAACGTAATATCTATAAAATTAACGTCAATCGGTATATTTCCCACTAATTTGACATCTTGAAGAATATATCCGACGCACTCTAGAGGATTTTTTTTAGAATCAATCATATTGTTGAATTTTCTGTAAAATCGATTTTGCACAATTTTTCTATTTTTAGAATTATGTATGTACATTTCATCATGAAACATGCATTTATTTGATTTTTCGACAGGAATCTCTGGACAAGTATAACCTAATCTATTATAATCACAACTAATCATCTAGATTCTTTTTTTAAATAGTGTATATGAAAATTTATTTTATATCTAGCCTATCTGTATCTACGAATAGTAATAAAAATAGTAAAAATATGAATGAATCGTATACATTCAAATTCTATGAATAGTATTCTTTTACTGTAATTCATATTTTGAATTTGTTCGATGTCATAACTCTAATTTAAAATTTTTTCATAATACAAAATCTCATTAAAGACGAAGTGGATCTTATCCCACGATATTATCTTTTGGAGATATATTATGAGCATAAGATTTCAATACCGTTGAAAGCCTTTCACCATTCTTTTATTGTAGATAACCCTATTGACAAGGTATGGAGTTTCTATACTGATTTACATCATTTAGAAATAATCACTCCCAAAAGACTGGACTTTAAGATAATTGAATCAAGCAGCAATAAGATAACACAGGGGCAAACTGCCCATTTTTCAAGCAAGTTACTGACCAGAATGACCTGGAAGACCAAGATTACTTCCTGCAAACCATACACGTATGTGGATGAGATGAGTAATACGATATTCAAACGCTGGAGGCATACCCATGTTTTTCATAAAATAAATGAAAATCAGACCAAGGTAGAAGATGAGATTGAGTTTGAGCTACAGTATGGGTTTATTGGAAAGATGTTTGAATGGTATGCCCTCGATAAACTGACAAATATCTTTGCACATAGAAAACAAGCAACAATTGACGCTTTGAATAATTATTAAACCCTCCAGTTAGTGCAAAATATTTGCTGCTAACTATATCCCCATGCACGTTATGCTCCCAATTAAATTTGAACCATGATTATATCACAAAAAAATATTGGACTCTACTCATGGCGGTTACCTAGTTTTGAACTCAGTAATAGGTAAAACTTTGAATAGTAAATTCCTCACTCAAATAATAGATAATATTTTTGGCAATAAATCATTATTACAGATTCGAATCCACTATGTCTCAGGTACCAAATTGGTCCAATTTTAGGTTCCACTATTTAAGTAAAATTCATTTTGTTGAGATTGGTTAAAAGGAATTAGAAATCATCTAAAGATATTTTTCTTCTAATTCTATTTTAAAAAAGCTAAATGCATCCTATTGCTTCACTAATATCATTATCTAATCTTGTCAGAATATCAGATTCTTCAATTGTTAGTTGGTTTTCTCTTTTTGCATCAACTTCATTGATGAAAGCACCGTGCACAAGTTGCATGATTGAACATTCATCTGGAGTGGGATGTTCCTGTGACTGTCATGGTAACAAGTAATATTCTTTACGAATGATTTCTCAATACTGGTTTTAATATTCATTAAATTACTCTATACATGGAAATTGCACACATCCTTGTAAAATGTGAGGACAATGAAAATGACGATGTGTTGGAGGACATAAGATCAATCCGCGAAGTAAAGGAAGTCAAAAAGACATTTGGAGCATACAATGCAGTAGTAAGACTGGAAGCAGAATCGGTCTCAAAAATCAAAAAGATAATGTCTGAGAAGATACGCAACAGACATGGGATTCTGAGTACATTGACACTTGTAACCGCATAATTGTAGGTATGTCATCTCAATTGTCAGCAAGATCTATAAACTATGATCTTTTCTCTGGTCTAATGTCTAATTCTGTCATTTCTAGATGGTGGGAAGGAATGATTGAGGAATTAGAACATGATATTGAGTGTGATGTTTCTAATGTTGTTTTAGATGCAAAAGATCTAAACGCTTAAGTCTAGAGCAGGGGGCGGGATTTGAACGATCCGGTCAAATCCCCGGAAAAATTTACTACAAATCTTTTTCAAAGTAATAACAACAAGTTTTGACAGTCATCAAACTGACTAATCTATGAATACTTTGGACCTGTAGACCCACAGGATTTGAACTTGTCGGTTGAGGGTTCATGAATAATTATTAGATTCAATATCCGAATTTCATATTGGGTTATCAGTATTTTTTATGACGTTTAGTATCTGGATTAGAATCATGCTTCGATTATTGTGAATTTATTAATCATGAGTTTTCCAAATAAATGATATTCATGGCAGAATATGCTGCAAGATGGGATGAATTTGAGGACGGAATAAAGGCAACAGAAGAAAAAGATATAGATCCTGCAAAAGACGAAATAGAGATTCTTCCAATTTTAACAAGATATACAGGATTTACAAATTCAATGTCAAAGTATATGGATTGGCGTGATAAGGCACTAAGCAACGCACTTCCAATACTAAAAAACGAATCCACATCAATTACTGGTTCGGCACAAAAAGACAAGTGGTCTGAATATTTTGAAAAGCAAGGACAAGAAGCCCTAAAGATGATTCTTGGTTTTGTACCTGATGATGACAAGACACCAAAGCTACGGTTGTTTGCAGAAGCTATGGCAACTCAAGAGTCGGCATTTTTTGCAAAACTCAGCAGTATCCCACTTGCATGGTTTCAGGGTCAGATTCAAGAATACACGTATCAGTTTTACACAGAGATGAACAGCCTGGAGGACAAATGGAAGAATCTGCAGAACATGGACAAAGCAATGGATTCAAAGGTAAAAGACACTTCTGCAAATATTCTAAGACTGTTCAAAGACATAGTTAGCGAATTAGTAGAACAAGAAAGAGCAGGAGAACAAGCATTAATCAACACAATAAAAGCCTCAAAGCTAACACCTGGTCTTCCTCTAAGTATGAAAGCCGTACTTACTGCAGTGCAACTAATACTGTCTAAAGCACAAAGCTTTCAGAAAAGCATTGATGATATGGTAAATATTTACATGGACGCATACAAACGTGAGGAAACAGTAGTTATCTTATTTGCACAAACAAGAAATGCAGTACGAGAATTTCTGCAAAAAACTAACCTAGACAGTGCATCAGATGAGTTTGAAGAAACGTGCAAGAATAGTCTGGATATGGCCAAACAGTGCAAGACAAAGGGACAGCAAGAGGATGCGGTAAGATTTGTAGAAAACGGTATTAAACTCATCAAAGATTTCTATGAGGATTTTAAAAAACAGTATGAAGAGTTTGTTGATGATAACAGAGGCATTTTTGTTGGACCCGTAGGGGACAAGGCAATTGAAGAGATTCTAGAAAAAAGAGACATGGAATATTCATGGCAGGAGATAAGTAGATTTAACATACAACAAAAACTAAAGGATATTCATACAGATGCTGTTAGATCCTGGCACGTTGATATTAATGGACTGACAGATGAACAGAAAAAAGAGATTGAAGATTTCTGGAGGGTAGAACTTGAAAAACTGGGAAGAGGACTACAAACGATTGCAGACGGTTCAACGTGGGACAGGACAAAACAAATCTTTACCAGAAATAGAGAACAATTGGAAGATAAGATTTCAAACTCAAAAGGTGGACTGCAATGAGTGATAATTTGACTTTGGATTTTACAAAGATACTTGATGAGACAGATGTCAAGACGTGGATAAAGACAGATGCCGTCACAAACTCTTTTGTGCAAAACGGATTCAGGGTTACATGGATTGATTGGGATAGTGACTTTAGAAACAGTGATCTGCAGATTGAAGACGTCATAATAGGATATGATGACGTGTCTTTGGAGCCTTTTTTGGAGCCTGGAAAGCATGGAAGCGCCATAGGTCAACATGGTGAAACCACATACTGGCAGAAACTAGCATTAAAACATGGCCACACCATCACACTCAAGGTATTTCGTGAAGGAAAAAAAGAGATACTTGAGATTTCAGGCAAGCTGCTAGCAAGAAGATTCTACTATGACTCTGAGGAAAAACGTTCACTAGGTCCTGGTGGCCCACCAAACATGTTACGTGATGATTTTTCTGATGCATGGTCCGGATGGTATGAGAAATTAGTTTGGAAAATGTCGCATATTTTGGATGGAGGATGGGACCACAAAAGGATCAACAACAAAAAAGAATTGCAAGAACATGAAGAACACAAAAAAAGAATTGATTATCTACAAGAGAGATATCTCGGGCAGTTTGCAGATGCGGTTATGTCAGACTGGCAAAAAGTACGAAATAATTTACTTGGAAAAGAGATCGATGTTGTCGACTTGGAATACAGAGAGATTGGTGCAAAAAGAGTCGAGACGGTAAAACAAGAAGCATATGTTGCCTGGGACAAGATGCATTCTGATTTAGAAGACGAGATGATTCAGGCATTTCCCACAGCTGAAGTAGATAATAGAGAAACAGTAGAAGGAAAGATAATTGAATTACCCTGGATTGGACCTAGAAATATCATCAATGATTTAGGTCAATCTTATGCAGTGATTGGAAACAGGACAGAAGGATTCTATTTTGTTCAGCTGTCCAACTCTGCATCTGTAAGAAAGTTTTATGATGTAATGTACAGGTATCAGGCACAAGTAAGCCCAAACCTAAAAGAACGTTACCAGTATATTGCAAGGATCACAGGTGAGCCTGCACTGATCACATATGACAGAAGGGCAGTCACTGGATTGATGGCAGAGATCATTGCAGCAAGGGCCGGTGATGGGGAGTTTTTTGTTGATTTGCAAAATAAAGACAAAGAGATAAAATTTGCAGGACAAGAAAAGGTAAACCAATTTGCACCAGTAAAAATTGAAAAAGATGCGTCTCCTGTACAAGTAATAGAAGCAATGATTGAGGCAGTAAAACTTGGACATGAAAAAGCATGGAAAAACCTCTTTGCAACATGGAGGGCATATCTATACTGGGAGAATCGTGTGGCATTTGATCCATCATACATTCCAAGAGGTTCTTTTCCTAGTGCATGGGAGCAGTCAAGAAGGCTAATCACAGACAGAGTATATGACGTGCGGGTAGACAAGACCAACACAGTACGTAGAATTATCAAAAAAGATGAGGAGGTAGGATTTCCTGATGTAGATGAGGTAGATGTATTTGTTGACCATTATGAGTTGTCTGAGAATGAAAAATACAGAACATTTTTGGACGTCAATGTTAGGAGAAAGTGGACACTACAAAGACTAGATGAAGGTCCCTGGAGAATCACTACGGTTCAGGTAATCTAGCATATTACAAAGTTAAGAGGGATTAGTCGAGAATTTGTGATTTCAAGAAAAGACTAGTTTAGACATTGTAATAATATCTAAAAATACTAAATCAAAACTCATGGACCTGGTTGAATTTCAACGTATTTAATTAATGCTAAATATTGTTTTTGTCTTAGTAAGAATAGTTTAATTGAATAAAATTTAGACGCTGGAGAATATATCTACTGCAAAATCGTTATTTTAATATTCAAAAAAAATGCCTAGTGTCACTTTTGCATCTCAGAATATCTCCAACATTTTTTGTATTATTCCACCAAGCTATTCCATGAAAGGCACCAACAATTCTTGCGAAGATTGCGGAAACTTGGTAATCCCAAAATAAGGGTACACCAAACTCTCTTGGAAAGACAAGAGAGGGTAAAATCAAAACAAAAACTATCTCTATGATTAGTTGTAATGTAATGACAACTGATTTACGATACTTTGTGTAAAGGAATCGAAATATTCCATTCTCCTCATATCTTTTGATCAGATCCTTCAAAGACAAGGTGATTCTCATATCTAAAAACAACATTACAATCCAAAATCCATAAAGTGAGAAAATGAGACATATTGGAAGTTCTGGCCTGCCAAAAAATCAGACATAAAAAAAGAGAGGTGAGAGAAGTTCACTTTCAGTTGAAAGCTTTAGTTTCTTCTCACAGGCTTTTTCCCCACTTTCAGTTGGCTGAAGTGATGCCTTGATAAATCCAGTCAAGCCTCCATCAGAAGTTTGACCGTGAACCATATCAGGAACACCTCGCCTTGACATAATGATTCTTGTGTTACCTTGTCAATAATTTTGAAGGTATCATCATGTCTCAATTTCATCCAAAATTAGCATATGGAGTATGACTTACAATTCATTTGAAAGAAAAAAGTTAATCAAAAAATGTCAATATGAAATTTTTGTTTTTTCTAATTAATTACCGGCATTATTTTAGGAATTTTTTATTGTCTCTCAAATATTTTGAGATAAACCATTTTACAAAGATCATCTCATCATTTTTTACATATGATGATTCTAGCTTGTTGATGTAGGTCTGTTTTTCTTTTGGATCAATGTTTGACATTGGATAATGATTCTTGTGCAAAATAAAGATCATCAACAGTCTTCCAATTCGTCCATTTCCGTCAATAAATGGATGAATCAACTCAAATCTTTTGTGAAATCTGGCTGACATCTCAACAGGATTCATTACTTTCTTTTCTTTGTTGTACCATTTTACCAAGTTAGAAATTTCATCAGAGACATCACACCATGGAGCGTATTCTGTCTTTCCAAGATAGGGTTGCACATCTTGCATTCTAAAACTACCGGCATTGTTAGTGTCAGTCTTTTCAAATAATTTGTCGTGCCAATGCAACATCAATCTTTGACTAATGTCCTTGTTTGCAACCAGCATCTCATCAAACAATTCTGCAAGCTGCTGGGCTTCGATGATATCCTCTAATGATGTATCTTTTGGAGACAGACCACTTTCCAAGAGTTTGCGGGTTTGTCCCAATGTCATGGTACTTCCTTCAATTTTTTGGGTACTGTAAGTATGAGTTATTTTAAATCCATGATTCTCATTTCCTATAATTTTCTTGTCTGCAAATTTGACATGTTTGGAATAATTTTGATGAATTTCTTGTAGTGCAATTCCCTTATCTTCCCTGTAACATTTTAACTCAAAATCTATTATTTTCTGGTCTACATCCTTTGGAATTTTGGTTCCAAGATACTTTTGTTGGGGGTTTTCCCTAGAGGAATATTTCAGATAATAACGGATTTGACCTTTTTCCTTTCGTTTTATCAAACTTGTCATAAGATATGGATGTCACTACAATATTATAAGATTTACAAATTACGTTGAATTTGTAGTGACATACAGGCATAATTTCATCATAAATCTAGATAGTCCAAAAAACACTCAACAAGACTCGTTTTTGGATGTATGGTCAACTACACACATGATTTCAAACTTGATCTCTTCAAATTAGAAATTGTAGAATAGTAAGATCCATAAACAAAAATCCTTTTGTCGTTTTGAATGTCTAGATTCAATTCATTATTCAAAATATCTTCAAACATTAAAAGTGGGATTTTTTGATACCAATGATCAAAGATTAAACACAAATTTTGTAAATTAAGCATGTCAAGTAAACATGATCATTTCAAACAAAACGATTGTCAAAAGAATGAACCAGAGATACTTGCAACACACCCAAACGGGACTGCCTTTTACAGGTGCAAAAACTGTAACTATTTTGGAACAATAGAGTCATTTACAAAGCCTTTTCATGCTTCTGAAATATTACAGCAGCACTAAGCATGTCATTCATTGAATCATCCAGATGTTTTATTATTTTGTCATAATCTTGAAGTGTTTGTCGTTCTGACGTGATGGTCTTTCTTTTAATTCATCTATTGTGTCTTGTGTGTTCTGCATAGCTTCAAGTGTTGCATCAAGTGGATTTACCATTGTTAGCTATGGATTATCAGACAGGCATTTTTCTATTTGGTAAACGATAATTACCATGCACGATTAACTATTCTTTTTCAATCACCAATATCTTTCCTGAGATCTTTGCATGCAATGAATCACCTTTTTTCCATTTTAGCTGTGCAATGACGTCGGGAGATACAGGAATGTACCATTTGTAGTATTCCTCTCTCCCATCTCCTTCCCACATGTCTTACAGTGAGCTGATTTTGTGTCATATAGATTCATCATGAACCATCTCTGCGATATAATATGCAACTGTATCTAAAAGAGTTTATTTAACATTGTTAAGCAATGCATTATTTGTGTATTGCACAAAAATTATCATGTCAAAAATTACCAAACCTAAAACAGAAAAGACAGTTGATTTTTTGGGACTTCCAATAATACGACTTGAAGATGGTACATTATGCATTAAATTTGCAAAACCGTTAATCATAAGATAAATTCTTAAGAAAAATAATTTGTCAAGATACAATATCTGGTCTGCTTGCCAATATTACGTATAGATCAACTGTTTTATCATCTCTATTGATGGTAAACAAGATTCTGTCATCAACACTTTTTTCAGATATGTAGCGAATTACATCTCCCATTGTGTTCACAGTATTGCCATCTACTCCAATTATGATATCAGCTCCCATTATCTCCTGCTTGTTGTTGTATACTGCTTCTTTCATCCCTGCTTTGTCTGCAGGACTGTCCTCGATGATATTTACAATTGCAACACCCTTGTAATTTTTGGGCAAGTCAAGTATTTCGGCAATCTTTGAAGTAATGTCCATTCCAGTTATCCCAATCCATGGATGCTTGTATGTTCCTTCTTTAATTAGAACAGGAATTATCTTATGAATCGTATTTGATGGTACCGCAAACCCTATCCCGGAGAACTCGCCTGTGACAGTATGTATAGCAGTATTCATTCCAACTACCTTGCCATTTATGTCTAGTAAAGGACCACCAGAATTTCCAGGGTTTATTGCGGCATCCGTCTGGATAACGTTTGGTATCGAAAATCCCCTACTTTCCAGACTTGGTAAAAGCCTACCTGTCTGGCTTATGATTCCAGTAGTCATGGTATTACTAAGACCAAATGGATTTCCAATTGCTACAGCAGGTTCGCCTACCATCAAATGCGATGAATCTGCAAGATCCAGAGGCATTATGTTCTCATCAAAGTCATCTGTAATCTCTAGTACTGCAATATCATTATAGGCATCTGTTCCAATTATTTTTGCCTCATACGTATTCCCGCTATTAAAGGTGACCTCTACCAAATCTGAGTCCTCAATTACATGATTATTTGTAATGATGTGCCCTAATTCATCATACACGAATCCTGAACCAAATCCTACAGTTTTTTCTTCAAGAAGATTACCATTGATTATGATGTGAGATTCTGCATTAGATCTTGTACTTGTTATTTGGACAACAGATCCTGCCACTTGATTGTATATGTCTGTGTACACATTATTTCGTGATTCTGTTTTTGTTTCAATATGTTGGGTAGATGATACTGTGTCTGTAGCTTCTGCTTTGTGAAATATGTTCTGATCACGATCACTAGATACATTCAGACTAGTTTGTATGGAATCCATATTTTCCAATACTAAAGATGCCGTTACCAAGGCAAGAACAGCAATTATCGAGATTTGGAATTTTTCTCGTAACCTCATTTGCAGACTATTTGTCAAAATCAAACGTATAAACTTCGATTAACATTGTTAACCGATGTTTAAACGAACTAAGTAATTCATTCATGAAAAAAGATTTGGAGAAATCTCGTTATTAATAGCGCTGCCACTCATTTTGATATCATATCGCTGGCAACTCTATGAACATCGCCTACAGTTAAAATGATAAAAATCAATAGAGCAATAAAGATCAGACAAACAGTTGCTATGATACATTATGCCATAACATTAGAAAACTTGGAAAACACAACCATATCTAAAATTTGTATGTGTGCAAACCTCTTTGATACTATTTTTTAAAATAAAATATTCCCAAAAACTTGTGCAAGAATTGCTATGATTCCAATAATCAAAAGTTTTATTCCTAACTTCATACAGTATTCACCATTTTTTTGATTATTGCATAGTTTTTCATGGTGTTATTCATTGATAACATTCAGAGTCATGCTAGATTTGATATGAGGTATTGCTCGTATGGCTTTGGTCATCACATTTTCTAATGTTTTATTATCTGATACTTCTATTTTACAAATCACATCATAAAATCCAAAAACCACATCTGCTTCTTTTACCTCTGGTATATGGCTAAGGTTTTTCAACGTAGGGTATTCTTCCCCTTTATCACAATGAATCACGACGTATGCTTGAGCAAGATTCTGTCCAAGCATAGCACCAATTAATTTCTCAGATGCTTGAAACAATTTGCCTGTTTCTGAACGAGTCAACGTTACAGTAGAGTGGATTTTTGGCATTTTACGAATAACCTCAGTTACAACTTCACGTATTTTTTCATCATTATCTAGTTCGATTTGTAAAATAATGTCGTATAGACCAAGCGTACCACGAGCCTCATTTATGCCGTCTATTTTTTTCAGCGATGTGATTATTTCTTGTTCTGAACCCACGTCACAGTTTATCATCACATATGCTTTCGTCATTTTTAGTGATTTTGTTTCTCACGTTTGGGTTTTGAATGCGCCTTTATCATGTGTTTTTTTGTTCTTTCTGGATTGTCAAATTCCATATCACAGATACTGCATTTGTTTGAAAATACAGTTTCTCTCTTGAAAATATTCTTTACCAAACTTTTGTTAACAGATAACTTTAGTTTCATATTCCATCCAGAAATCCAAGATTATAAGCAGTTGCTTAACATTGTTAACCACTCATAGATTTCCATAATAGTTAAAGTAGTAATATCTCCAAGTGGTATATTGACGGATTCGAAAAAATATCGTGAAAGAATCTACATTGTAAAAGATATCATTCTTACACTTTCAGAATATGGAGAACTTAACCAAACTGCATTGTTTAGCTTTTGTGGACTAAACATTACAAAACACAAACACATTCTAGAGAACATAGAACAAAATGAGATGATACAAAGAGTAGAAACGATAGATGGAAAACGAACCATTACAGTATTCAAAGTTACCACGAAAGGAATGGACTTTTGTCACGAAATCTTGGAACCCTTTGAAAAACTATTTCCAAGAAGTGGAAGGCCCAATTCCTCAATAGAATGATTATTCCTCATCCAGATGGTATTTTGTGGCAATATCTCTATCCAAGTCTTCTCGTTTTTTCAAATAATTACAATATCTCTTGTTCCAGGAACTAAGGGATCTGAATTGCCGTATGCCTGCAACAAGCCAGATTCCAGACGTGACTAAAACCACCGTCAACAAAACTGTCAATAGTATCACAAAGTCGACTTCGCCTTCTACCAAGGTGAGAAACTTTGGGTGTGTCAACAGATATAGTGAAATCCCAATTGCAAGAGGTGCCAAAATAAGGGCCGAGAATGAGACTCCCAGCATCAATCCTTTGAGTTGCTGAATTTTCTCAATAAAGAGATCCATCGAACTTAGAATATTACTGGAATTATCAGACAAATTCTTCCTCTTTTGTATACAAAGAATTTTGTTTTATATGTTCTGTACAGATTGAGATGAAACTGAGATTAAGATTTTCCAAATTGTTCATTCGTAATCTATTGCATCCGTGTAGTATTTAGCAAATACTTAACAATGTTAATCCAGATTTATTAAAAATTCTCTCCAATTAAAATTATGGATAAAAAATATGATGAAGAAAACATTACAGAAAAAAGAGATGAAGACTGGTGGCGACTAGAAAAATTTCAGATAGGTAGGAGAAGATTTCCATAGCCATGACATTTTGTTGCAAAGGAATCTGTATGGGAATGATGGCAGAGCCAATACCCAACGTTTTGCGATATGAATCAGGACAAAAGAGATGTACGTTATGTTCGACTTTTTTTGATACCGCCCACCTTTATTGCCCTTGCTGTGGTGCTCGACTCAGAACAAAATCCAGAGGCAAGAAATACTCTGAAGATTAATTGTATCAATTAACAATGTTAAGCACTATCTAAATATCAACAAATCAAGTTATGACTAATGCAGAAGCATCTACTCCAAAAATGGGATGTTAGTCATTTTATCATGACGCCCTAGTTTTCGTTTTCTGCCCAAGACACGGCAAAATTCCCAAACTGCTTCTGCATTATTCTTTTAGTCATAATTTGAAACGTTACTTAACAATGTTAATCGAAGTATATTATTGACAAATTTTTGAAAATAATAGTGACAAAGCTAGCTTGTAATGAATATGGTTTTGAATGTGATTTTGTAACAGAAGGAAAAATTGAAAGAGTGATCGAGGAGTTTGGAATTCACACTGAAGAAGAGGAGCATGGATAGACTATTCCAAAGAGGCAATAATGCAGGTCATTTTGAGAAAAACCCGATGATAACTTTTTTTTGGATTGAATAGACTATGCTTGAAAGTTTAGACCTCAATTTTGTCCTGTTTTTCTTAGATGTAACTTTTCTTCAGGGGGATGATCGAGGAGTTTTTTCTTTTATGAATAATAGCAGGCAGGCATTAGGAAGTGATGAACCTATGGTAAAGGGTGTGATTCTCACATTATTTGGAGTGACCGGTTTTGGAATAGTTCTGAATTTGTTTAATTCTCTGGTTCGAAAAAAACTAGTAGACCAGATCAAACTGACGCGAATAATGACTGAAACTAAAGCATGGCAAAAAGAGAGAATGTCTGCCATGAGAGCAAAAGATCAAGCAAAGATATCTGAACTGAACAAAAAATCTTCCTATATAAACAAGATGTCAATGGAGATGATGCAGATGAACATGAAGCCTATGATGATTACTTTTGTACCATTGATCTTGATATTTTATCTTGTACTCCCTCAGTTGTTTTCTTACACTGTGGCATTATCCCCCATCCCACTAAATGTGATTCCAGGTGATTTCTTTCAACTAACATGTACTACACAGCAAGCATTAGAAGAAGGGCATGTCTGCTTTGGACATGAAAACGCATTATATCTTTGGGCTTGGTATTTTCTTTCGTCTATTTCATTTAGTGGAATAATAATGAAATTAACAAAGACCTCAATGGGTTTATCATAACATGGGAAATTTATTTTAATTTGAAAATTCAATCATCGCTTCTAAAAGACCATTTTAATTCACCACTATTTTTGACAAACTCTTCTGGTCGAAGTTTACTATGATCACTTTTGATATGTGACATGTATGTTTCAAGTGAAACATAGTCTTGATTACAAATGGGGCAAGTTTTACTAAAGACCATGATGAATATATGAGAAAATTGTTTTTAGTGATTCCTTAACAATGTTAATTATTGTATATATACACAAAAATTATTTCTCATCATTGAATAAAAAAAGAAAAAACCATCCAAGATATCTAGAACAAATATAATTTCAATAGTTGTAGTTGTAGGAATTGTTGTCTTGATTGGAGGTATTGTGCTGAACTCTTTTACCCCCGTTAATTCAGATGGTTTAGTTTTTGCCTCACCATCAAATATTTTTCTAAAGGCAGTAAAATCTGCTCATGGAAGTTATCATTATCAGCATACCAAAGGTGGAAAAGCAGTTCCTTCTTCAGAAGGTACATCACCTTCAATCTCCGCATCTTTGGGAAATCTTGTCCAGATTCATTTAATCAATGAAGAAAAAATGAATCAGGAAATCCATCTAGGCATAATCTAAACATTGATGAATTTAATGTCCATATCAAAGATCTCAGTTATTTTCAAACTGAACCATCTACATTTTTAGCTAATGAGGAGGGTATCTTTGATTATTATTGTACAATTCATCCCGAAATGAGGGGAACCATTACTATAACCCGATAATTTATCTTATTTATTCTAGCAGAATTATCCTTGTTTTTTAGATAATATCCAATAAAATTGAATCATGATTCTCCAATATAATGCCCAAATACACAATCTAGAATTCCAGACAATATTATTACTCAAAAGGTCAAGGCGTATGCTATTATCTTAAGTTGAATCAATGAAATTAACAAAAACTTCTCTGGAATTATATCGACAAAATCTTTGCTTTATTATACGAAAAATCATATATCAATTGATTCTATGAATTAAAAAGTTAGATTTTGGATCCAAAATCATAAGGATTTAATTTCCCGTTTTGTTGTGTCTAATTGAGAAATACACTCCTGCAGCTATTGCAGATCCTATGCTTCCACTCATGGCAGAAATTGCCATCAATAACGGTGTTGGTATCATGTATTCATAATGCACGGAATTGCTTTAAAACGAAACTGAACAATGTTCAGCAATTAATTATATGTAAAACAGATTAAACATAATGAAAATATGATGACATCTTTAACTTTTGAGCAATTCAACTTTCTTGACATACTTTGCAAGTCTATTTGCGACAAGCCAAAGATCAGGTTTTGCGGTGTCATAAATTCCATGGGAAGATTGGTAGCAGGAAGCTTCAAGGATTCCATACAGCCATTGGATAATGATCAGCAAAGACAGATGTTGTACATGCAATCAAGATTGGAGATATCTATGAAAGGAGAGTTTGATGAAAGTCTAGGATGTGTCAACCATGTCGTGACTTATCGTGACAATGTTGTCATAATCAACATACCACTAAAAAACCAGCATTGTCATTTTCTGATATCTGCAGAAAGAATTGCAGACGTGAGAAAAATCGTGGATTATGCGGCACATTCATTTGAAGAGTACATTCTTTCAGAAAAGCATACTCCTAGACCCGATGTTAAAGAAACAAAGAAAGGTCATTCAATTAAGATAAACCCATGAAAAATGAATCTGCAAAAAATGGTTTTGAGACCCTTTTGGTTTTACAGGGAGGAGGCTCTGGAATCAAGGCCGCCATATCTGTGTGGAAATTGTGCCCTTACACAAATTCGTTCTATGACTTTTTGTGCATGCACTCCCGTAATTGATAACTTTTGTCCTAGTGTGAGAAATTGCAATGCTGAATCAATTTGTGAAATGTCTAATGTCAATTTAGGAATCTTGGATGCTTTTTGAAAGACAATCTTTGGTTTGGATTGTGTATGGGTGGTTGAACGAGTTTGTAATGTTGTAGATAACATTAATCCACAAAATGGGCATGGCTCTATGCTTGAAACTTTAAGATTTTCATATGCCTCCTTGAGGGTACTGTTACAGTTGGCACAATAGTATTGTAATGTTGTTCCGTTCAGGATAATTTTGTGCGTAAATTGGCCTTAATACTGAGGGTAATCTCACAATACCCCGATCAGAATATTATGTGTGAGCATGCTTATGACCTGTTTTGAGAATTTATGTCATGTTCTATCACCAATATCTTGCCTGAAATCTTTGCATGCAATAAATCACCTTTTTTCCATTTTAGCTGTGCAATGACGTCGGGAGATACAGGAATGTACCATTTGTAGTATTCCTCATCCCCTATCTTGCGGTCCACTTTTTAAATTTTAATTTAGGTTTTTCCCATCACAAAAAGGTTTTAGATAAATTTTTTCTTATTATTTTTTTTATATATGATAGAAGAAATGCCATCCATTGCCAAACAAGCGTGCACTTTCTTGCCGGATAGATAGACCATTTCTTTTTGGATAGGATCGATATATTTCTAGGTCAAAGCTATGAATTCTTTCTACGTTAAACAAAATCCAATTCAATTATTCTGAGATGTAGATTTGAGATTATACAATGCTCTTGTAATTGTAAAAAAACTGCAAAATAAACAAATGATAGATAAGCAATCCGATATTCAGAATTCAGTAAAGATATTATGCATGTCATAATTCCTGCATCCTAATGAATAGAAAAAGAACAATCACAATAACAGCAACAATTCTTGTGCTGGCATCTTCTTTGATGCTGACTGCGGCACTTGAACCAATACAAGTAGATGCAGAACCCGGACAAGGAGTAGACGTCAAAAAGTATGGCTCTAACAACGACAAGGTTTGCGGCGATAGACTATGCAGTGAACCAGAAACACAAGAGTCTGTATCTGCAACAAATGAAGACAGTAATGACAATGACATCAATAACAATGAAAAAGACAGCGATAACAACACTAACGACAAGAATCCACAAATGCAACATCAAGACAAGAGTGAAAACAAGCTAAAACACCATTGGCCAA
>Ga0224506_10000527_pt1 | contig 31865 bp, 20 predicted proteins | sample SF_Jan12_sed_USG_2_FD_169108 | JGI IMG/M metagenome (GOLD analysis project Ga0224506, IMG submission 169108) | Sediment microbial communities from San Francisco Bay, California, United States - SF_Jan12_sed_USGS_8_1 | ecosystem: Environmental > Aquatic > Marine > Sediment | place: USA... | reverse complement strand
TCACAATGGGATTGAGGTAATTCCCAATTTCATTGACTTAAATAGATTTAAAAAACAAAAAAAGGATCATTTTAAAACGGCAATCTGCCCTAATAATGAGAAATTGTTAGTACACACTTCTAATTTTAGGAAAGTAAAAAGAGTAGAAGATGTACTAAAAGTGTTTCACAATGTTAGAAAAACAGTACCCTCAAAACTTCTATTGGTTGGTGATGGTCCGGAAAGAACTCATATGGAAGCATTATGCCGAGAGTATAATGTTTGTGAGCATACGCGATTTTTAGGAAAACTTGAGGCAGTAGAAGAAGTATTGTCAGTGGCAGATTTATTTTTAATGCCTTCCGAAAAAGAAAGTTTTGGTCTATCAGCATTAGAGGCTATGGCATGTGAAGTCCCAGTTATTTCTTCCAATGCTGGAGGTATCCCTGAATTAAATATTCAAGGAGTAACAGGCTTTATGAGTAATGTTGGTGATGTTGATGATATGACTAAAAATGCCATACATATTTTGAGTGATGAGAACTTAGCTACTTTCAAGAAAAATGCACTAGCACGAGCTAAGGAGTTTGATATTGTTAATATTTTACCTCTTTATGAAGATTTTTATAACGTGGTAATGAATAAAATGAAATCGATTAAGAAATAACATGTCGATTAAAATAATACGATAAACTAATGACTATTATAGCGGTAAATTCGATACTTCACTAAAAATAAGAGAAACTTAATTATCTTATTTTTTTTAAAACCACTCTTCGGTAATTTTTCTACAATATCATCTTTATCTTTCTGCATCTATCTTGATTATCCAACTTTGATTAGAAAAGTGAAACTTTTTCAATCACATTTCATAACTAATGGTTTAGTAAAATTAAATACTTCATTGCTCACAATTGTTCAAGATTTAATATGGATATTACATACGTATTAATTTACTTAACAAAATAATTTTGAACGGAATAAATGAACAGTTTTTGTAATTGTTTATTTTTTATTTAAAGAAGATAAATACACTTATCAAAAATTCTATTAATATTGTCTTCGTTAATATTTAGTACTTTTTATAATTCCACACTTTACTTATGTTGCTTTCAACTTTTGACTGGTCTATCATTATAATATTTTTCATTGTTTTCCTTATTATAGGGGTTATTGTCTCTAAAAAAGCGGGGAAAAGTAGCCAGGAATTTTTTCTTTCAGGAAGGAATATGCCATGGTGGCTATTGGGTGTATCAATGGTAGCAACTACATTTTCTGCTGATACCCCTAATTTAGTGACGGATATCGTTCGACAAAATGGTGTGTCAGGTAACTGGGTTTGGTGGGCATTTTTGATTACTGGTATGCTTACTGTTTTTATCTATGCAAAGTTATGGAGAAGGTCAGGAGTATTAACAGATCTTGAATTTTACGAAATGAGGTATAGTGGAAAAGAAGCTGCTTTTCTTCGAGGTTTCCGATCTATTTATTTAGGAGTGTTCTTTAATATAATGATTATGGCAACAGTGTGTTTAGCTGCCATAAAAATAGGAGGAATTTTATTTGGTCTTGCACCTTGGCAAACTGTTGTTTATGCCTCTATTGTTACTGTTGCATATAGCTCTATGGGAGGTCTTAGAGGTGTAATATTAACAGACTTTATTCAGTTTATTATTGCTATGATTGGCTCAATATGGGCTGCCATTTATGTAATTAACATGCCTGAGATTGGAGGACTTCAATCATTAGTTACAAACGAAGCTGTTGTTGGAAAGCTTAATTTTTTACCCGATTTTAATAATTGGGAAACATTAGTGCCACTTTTTATTATTCCAATTGCGGTGCAATGGTGGAGTGTGTGGTATCCAGGTGCTGAACCTGGAGGTGGAGGATATATAGCACAACGTATGCTTTCGGCTAAAGATGAAAAAAATGCAGTAGGTGCAACATTATTTTTTAATATAGCACATTATGCTTTACGACCATGGCCATGGATTATTATTGCCTTAGCTTCATTAGTAGTTTATCCTGATCTAGATAGCATTGCAAAACAATTTCCAAATATTGATACTAATATCATAGGTCATGATATAGCCTACCCAGCAATGCTTTTATCTTTACCTAAAGGTTTAATAGGTATTGTTATAGCCTCATTAATTGCTGCTTTCATGTCTACTATATCCACACACCTTAACTGGGGTAGCTCATATGTTGTTCATGATTTTTATCAACGTTTTGTAAACCCAGAAGCATCTGAAAAAAAATTAGTGAATGTAGGTAGAATTTCTACTATCTTATTAATGGCATTTGCAGCACTTTTTTCTTTGGCACTTAGCAATGCTTTGGGTGCATTTCAGATTTTACTTCAAATAGGAGCAGGAACAGGGCTAGTGTTTATTCTTCGTTGGTTCTGGTGGCGTATTAATGCATACAGTGAAATTACAGGAATGATAGTTTCATTTATAATGGCATTATACTTCCAATTTGTTCATAGTCATTTTTTCACGCCATTGAGCAACCATGTTGAGCTTATTTTAGGAATTCTAATCACAACAATAGCATGGATTACGGTTACTCTAGTTACTAAACCTACAGATCAATCTGTATTAGTTGATTTTTATAGTTTGGTGAAACCTTATGGACGAGGTTGGAATAAATTTAAGACATTAGCTACAAATCAAGGAATAAAGCTTCCAGAAGGACAAGATAATTTCACAAAAGATTTTTTAAGTATGTTTTTAGGAATTGTAATTGTTTACTTCTCCTTATTTGCTACAGGTTTTTTCATATACGGTAAAAGCATTACTGCTTATGTCCTGTCTTCTATAGTAGTTGTTTGTGTATTTGTATTAATCAAACTTTGGCGAAAAAAAGAATAACTCTACTATCAAAAATAGAGTTTTACTAATTTTTCCATGGATGAATTTGAATAGGTCATAGAGTCGATAAGTTTTAATTGATTTAACGATCTATATAAATTTTCCTCTTCATATGAAGTTTGATAGTAAACATCATTATTCAAAAAGTCAGTTAAAAATCGCACTCCCATTATTAGTGCCATATAACCACCTGAATAAGTAAGTGATGCCTTTTCATATTCCGTGAGTTTTTGAGTATAAACACTACTAAACCCTTTACATAATTGCTCAAAAACGTCTATTCGGAAATTTACTTTTGATATATTCTTATCATTTTCAGCTCTTGAACTTGCCATAGTTCTTACCATATCACCAAAATCATACATAAGATAGCCTGGCATGACAGTGTCTAAATCAATAACGTTTTTAAAGGCTTTCTTTTTAGGATCTATTAAAACATTATTGATCTTAGTGTCATTATGAGTTACTAGTAATGGAGATTTTTCGATTAATTTATTTGCGTCATCAAAGATATATTTGAACGCATAGGTTTTCTTTATCGCTTCGTGCGACATTTTTTTTCTTTTTTCGTTAGCACTTTCAATTGCTAGCTCAAATTGATTCCATCTTGTAATCGAATTATGAAAATCTGGAATAATCGTTTTAACGTCACTTACTGGAATAGGATTCGTTAAATTTAAGAAATTAGCGAATGCTTTGGCAGCAACTTCTGCTTGATATAAATGTTCTATTTTTTGAAAAGCTACAGCATTTTCAACAAACACATTCATTCTCCAGTAATCACGATTTTCATCAACATAAAAAATACTGTCGTTTTCTGAACGAATAGCAGGAACTAGTAATTGATTGGAATCATTACGATAGAGTAATTCTAAATTAGATGCAATTGATTCAGGTACAGAAAATACATTGGTATTTAATTTTTGCAGTATGTACTTTCCTTTGGAAGAAACTACTAAAAAGGTATTATTAATTAATCCTTCTCCAAATGAATTACATTTGGCATTGTCATTCACCCCAAAGTTTGATAATACATCTTTCACTCAAACACTATTTTTTCAGGATAAATCCCTTTGTCTACTAGTTGCTGTAACCGTTGAACAACTGAATCCTTATCTTCCATATATGTTAATCCAAACCACTGTTCATTAGTATCAAAAACATGTATAGTTTCCTTTTTCTGAATTAAGCTTTCCACTACTATTGGAATATAGAATTCAGTATTTTGATTATTGGAATAATTAGATGTATATGTTTCGAAGCTTTCTTCTAAATGTTTAAAAAGCGTAGGTTTAAACCCCCAAAAATTCATTGACACTAAATTGTCATATTGAAGCACATTATTCGTTTTCAAGTCAACAATATTAGTGCCATTTGAAACAATTTTTTCAGCTTCTGAAATTGAAAGTAAGTTATCATTATCATCTATCTGACAAACTGCCCTCGAAACACTTCCGTTTTCTGAAAGTGTATCTTTCAATTTATAAGAGGCTAAAAGTCCTATTTCTTTTAGCTCATTTAGCTTTTTTGCCATTTTAACAAAGGCATTCCTTCCGTAAAAATCATCTGCATTAATTACAGCAAAATTATTATGAATAACACTTTGAGTACATAGCAGGGCATGTCCTGTACCTAAAGGTTTACTGTTTTTAGTTGTAAAATTGCTCTCATGTATGTCTTGCAACACGTAATGTACTGGGATTTTCTCTGAGAAAAATTTAGTAAAATGTTGTTTTTGAGTATCTAAAATATCGCTTCTGGTAATGATAACAATTTCATCAAACCCTGCTTTTATAGCATCATAAATTGAATAATCGATAATAGCATTACCGTTTGGCCCAACTGGCTCTAGCTGTTTGAGCTTGCCATAACGAGTAGCTCTCCCAGCTGCCAATATCACTAATGTTAATGACATAATTTATTTCTTAATAACGATCATCAAATCCAAAAATAGGTTTTCTATTCATCCAACGACCACGAGTAAAATCTGGAAAAGTCATAGGCTTACTTCCCTGTGCAATAGAATTTTCTGATAATGTAGTCACAGCCATCCATGAGGCGCAATCATATACATCTAGTGGCATAGGCTCTTTATTTTTCACTGCTTCAATAAATGCATTAAGTACGAAGTAATCCATTCCGCCATGACCAGCTCCTGAAGCTTTATCTTCATGCTTTTTCCACAGTGGATGATCGTATTCTTTCATATAAGCATCTTGATCTTCCCACTTATGTGATGGACTTTTATCTTCTACATATATTGATTTATTAAGATCCATCCATAAGCCTTTTGTTCCTTGAACTCTAAATCCCAAAGAGTAAGGTCTAGGTAAATTTGTGTCATGGCTGAGAATAATTGTTTCACCTTTTGCCATTTTTATTACTGTAGTTACCACATCACCCAATTCAAAATTCACCTTTGCATTAGGATGATCTTTTCCTCCATTTGGATGATTAATAATGTGGTTATGTAACCCTCTAGATTTTGAGGAGGTTGAGGTGAGGTGTTCAAACCTATTACCTCTGTTGTTGTTTGTATAAACAGAAACAGGGCCTAATCCATGAGTAGGGTATAAATCTCCATTTCTATGCACTGAATGCTGTGTTCTCCATCGTGCTTCACTATATCCTTTTTCTCCAAATTCAACACCACCACCATAAAGCTGCTTACCATTATTAAATTTTACTTCTCTTAAATCGTGCTGATATCCTCCTTCTAAATGAATAAGTTCTCCAAACACATTTTGTCTAACCATATTCAGAACAGCAAGCACGTCTCTACGATAACAGACATTTTCTAAGGTCATAAATGGTGTTTTTGTCTGCTCATAAGTATCTACTAATTGCCAACATTCATTGATATCAGTAGCTCCCGCAACTTCTAACCCAACAGCTTTCCCCATTTTCATAGCTGCAACAGCCATTGGAGTATGCCATAACCATGGTGTTGCGATAATTACTGCATCTATGTCATCTCTTTTTAGCAAATTTTCATAGTCCAAATCTCCATCACCATATTCAACAGCTTTTTCTTTACCTGCTTTTACAAGCATTTCTTGAGATTTATTTAGTGCTTCTTTATCAATATCACAAATAGCAGTCACTTCAATATCGTCTCTATATAGGGCAAGTCCTAAATGAGATCTACCTCTAGATCCTGTGCCTATAAAACCAAGTTTAACAGTTTTACCTTTATTATTTGATTGGGACTTTGAAAGCAATGAAGCTGGATTAGAAATGGATAATCCTGTCCCCAATATTGCAGAGTTACGAACAAATTTTCTCCGATTCATTTTGAAAAATGTTTTAAATAAAAATAAATTTAACTACAAAAATCAATATAGTCATTTGATCAAAAAAATCAGGTATTTACCTATCTCTATAACTATAATTTTCTATATTAATACTGTGTTATGCAAAACTAAACTATGTTGTGAGATTGATTCAATTTTTGACAGAAATTCTTGTCGAAACCTATTTTAGTTATGGATTGTTTTCAAAACACATTTGAGGTTTTTAATTATTGTTTTTGTGTAACATAAGTAAATACTATTAATATCGATATGTATGACAACTAAGAAAAAGGAAAAGAAGATTTTTGTTTTAGATACCTCTGTGATTATTTATGAACATAACTCCATCATGAATTTTGATGAGCATGATGTGGCTATTCCTATTACAGTATTGGAGGAGTTGGATAATTTTAAAAAGGGTAACGACACTAAAAATTTTGAAGCACGAGAGTTTACAAGGCTGTTGGACACTCTGGCAAAAGATCAAATGCTTCAAGACTGGAATTCATTAAATGGTCAGTCAAAAGGAAAGTTTAAAGTACTAATGACAATAGGTAGTAAAATTGATGCTACAAAGGTATTTAATGATGAAAAAGCAGATCATAGAATATTAAATGCAGCTTTAAAACTTCAGGAGGAAACCAAAGATAAAAAGGTAATTTTAGTAACAAAGGACATTAACCTACGAATGAAAGCCAAATCTTTGGGGCTTCCAGCAGAAGATTATAATACAGGAAAAGTGAAAAATGTAAGTACACTTTATACTGGTAAAACGATTTATGAAAAGGCAAATCCTGATAAAATTAATGAACTTTATGAAAAAGGTAATTGTCCTTTCGAAGAAATAATTGATGATAAATCTCCTTCAAAAAATAGTTATTACATATTAAAGAGTGGTAAAAAATCAATACTCTCTTATTATAACCCACATGAAAAAACTATTGAGCATGTTGAAAAAAGAAGTGTATATGGTGTGAAACCACGCAATGCCGAACAAGCTTTTGCAATTCATGCTATTTTACATCCAGAAATTAAATTGGTAAGTATGCAGGGGGTAGCTGGTACTGGCAAAACACTTATTGCATTAGCTGCTGCATTAGAACAAAAAAAAGAGTTTAAACAAATTTATTTGGCACGCCCCATAGTTCCGTTAAGTAATAAGGACATCGGATATTTACCTGGAGATATTAAATCAAAGCTCAATCCTTATATGGAGCCTCTTTGGGATAATTTGAAATTCATTCAGAATTTGTATCACGAAAGTGATAAGGAGTTCATAAAAATCACTGAAATGATAAACCTTGAAAAGCTAGTGATCACGCCACTAGCTTATATTAGGGGAAGGAGTCTGTCGAATATAATTTTTATAGTTGATGAAGCTCAAAATCTCACTCCCCATGAAGTGAAAACTATTATTACTCGTGCAGGGGAAAATTCAAAAATTATTTTTACTGGCGATATTCATCAGATTGACACACCATACCTCGATTCTCAAAGTAATGGGTTATCTTATTTAATTGATAGGGTAAAAAATCATTCTCTATACTCTCATATTACACTTGAGAAAGGGGAACGGTCTGAATTAGCTAACTTGGCTAATGAGCTATTGTAGTAGAGGTCAAAAACAAAAAAGGGGCTATTCAGCCCCTTTTTTTGTTTTGTTATATCCTATATATTATCCTAGCTGGAAATTAATAGGTAATACAATTTTTTGTTTTACAGGTTTCCCACGCTGTTTTCCAGGTCTCCATTTTGGGTGCATTTTAATTATACGAACAGCTTCTTCATCACAACCTGCACCTATTCCTTTTATTGATTTTACATTGGTAATACTTCCATCTTTATCTACAACGAATTCGACAAATACTCTACCCTCAATTCCCATTCTTCTAGCTTGAGAAGGGTATTTAATTTTCTTTCCAACATATTCATAAAATGCTTTCATTCCCCCTTCTGGCCCTGCAGGATCTTCAACAATTGTGAAAATTTCGTCTGCAACTTCTTCTTCTACTTCTTCGAAAACAATTTCCTCAATTACCTCTTCTTCTGTAATTTCAATATCCAAATCAACCTCAATTTCTTCTTCTATCTCTTCCTCATCTGGGACTTCAATAATTTCTGGTTGTTGAATTTTTGGTGGTGGTGGTGGTGGTTGTTCGGTAGGAGGAATATCTAATAAATCCTCTACCATTTCCGTCACTTGACCTTGTAAAACAATGTCATTTCGGTCATACGACCTCCAGTCGAAAGCTAAAACAATAATAGCCATAGTAACCACTAAACCTACATTAAAGTAGAGACCTCTCTTATTGTCTAAATTAGCCTTTTCCGTCTTCTTGGGTTCCATTATCTATATGAGTTTAAGTTCAATTACCGTAATTGATAAATTCGTAACTTCAAATATATGAAAAGTAACGAAAAAATCAGTTACATCATTTATTAAATTTTTATGATCTCTTAAGAAATCATGATTTTATCATCATAATTCAGTCATGAAGAAAAAGTCACAATTATTTTTACTCCCCAATTAGAGCTTTGTAATCTTCCATTGAGAGCAAGTCTTCCAGTTGACTACTATCAGACATTTCAATTTTAATCATCCAACCATTTCCATAAGGGTCTTCGTTTACCACTTCAGGGGTATCTTCCAGATCATTATTTATTTCTGATACCGTACCAGATAGAGGCATAAATAAATCAGATACTGTTTTTACCGCTTCTACAGTTCCAAAAACTTCATTCTGCTCAATTTCTTCACCTTCTGTTTCAATTTCAACAAAAACGATATCACCAAGCTCTTTCTGGGCAAAATCAGTAATCCCTACGGTGACTGAATTTCCATCTACTTTTACCCATTCGTGATCTTTTGTATATTTTAGTGATTCAGGTATATTCATGATACTTAAATTTTGCGTAAAAATACATTCTTAAATTATTGTGCCAAACTAAAACGTAATTTAAATCCAGCTTGTGTAGTGTTCCTCTTGTACTGTGTGGATATTTTAGGGTCATTTGTAGTTCGTTCTAAATACACCTCAATATTTAGTTTTTTGTTTAAAGCATAATTTACTGAAGGTCTCAGTCTAAAATTTACTTGACCATTAGTGGTAATATTTTCATCTTCTATTTTGCGTTGAACAGTTTTTGTGTCTTTTATTGATGCACTCAGTCTAAATTGGAGATCATTTTTCAATACTACTGGACGACCTCTTGATTTAAATGGTAGCTTCATATCTGTTTTTGTAAAACCATACTCCAAAGAGATGTCACCTGTTTTTTGCTCAGTAACTTGATTGTTAGATAAGTTTAGAGAAAGATCTCGTTGCTTTTTATATTCAGCACGTATAGTTGCTCTTTTTTTAGTTCTGATATTAAGACCTATTAATGGAGAGAATTGCTCGGAGATAATTACCTGACCAATTACATAAACAGGTGTCACCCCATTGTCGCCTTCAAGATTGGCAAAGTTTGTTACATTATAATTTTCAACATTATTAGTAAGATTAATTTTTGACTGATCTTTATATTGAGCAGAACTTGTGAAATTACTTACTGAATAGGACGATTTATAACTGTGGGTAATACTTACTGATGAAAAGAGTTCTTTAAGTGCTTCAATTTTACCTAGTCCTGAATAATCAAAACGCCAATTTGGTAATGGTATTCTTGGAAATGGACTCAATTTAACTAAATCAGCACTCTTGCCTGAATATGCAGCAATAAAAGCTGGGATAAGCACATCTTGAGAATTAGTGTCGTATTTTGGATTGTGCTGTTTTAATCTATTTAGGATGGCTATTCTATTTTGTTCAAATTCTTGAAATACAGCTGAGTTATTATTTTTTTTATCCTTTTCAAATGCTGTCATTAGTGTGAAAAATGAAATAGAATAAGAACCAGAACTGTTAGGACTCAGTGATACATAATCAAAAATAGGATCTGAATTATTATCAAAATCTACGCTATCATATCTAAAAATCTCTTGATACATGGTCGATTTTCTTTTTGAGGCATTTAGCTGAATTTTCAGACTTTTTATTGGTTCTACTGTTGCCTTTATATTTAAGTCTTCAGAACGAGTTTGACTATAGGGAGTAGTGAGCAAACGATTTTGAATTAGCCAGTCATTGTCAGCAGCTCGCTCTCGAATAGCTGGATTTTGATCTCCTAAAATAAAATCCCACCCAGGTGAAATGAAACTACTATCCATTCCCAATAAAAAATGATCTTTGTCAAACCCTGGTAATAGCGTGCCTTCTGTAATATTGTAAGTAGCATTAATAGAACGGACAGACATTAACAATCGTAACAATCCTTTAGCCAAAGGTATGTCAGCCAATGTTTTGGTTGTGTCAGGAGCTGAATTACGAGAAGGTGCTCTTCTGGGTGGAGAATTGATTTTTTTTAATAATTCTACTTTATTATACAGTTTTACGAGATCAAACTTACCTGTTAACCCTTGTACTCTGCTGTTTTGTATAACATGTCCAAAGAACAAATCAATACTATCCTCTTCAGAGGAGTTAATCAATGAGCCAGCAGCCCATGAATACCCTGCCGAATATCTGTAATCTGAGTTCACCCAGTCTGTAAAAGGAAATTTATCAAGTGGTAGTCTGTAGTTTAATGCTACATCCTGATCGAATGTTTTAAGCCTGCCAAGATTTTTTACATTATTAACCACTTCATCATATTTTTCTTGTGTATCAATATCTCCATCAGGTTCATCAACCACAGAGTGGGCTCGAGAAGTGTAATCAAGTGATAAAGAGTTTGCTAAAGACCATTTTAAACTATAATTTCTATCGAAGTAAAAATATTTTTGATAGTTTGGCTGTTCTCCATTTTGATTTTGATATACTGTTTTTTCGAATTGCCTTTCTATGTTAGCCCTTACTGAGAGATTATCAGGCAGTGGATTTACATTGAAATCTTTAATTAGTTTGAGGTAGGGAGATTTAAAAGCCTTACTTTTTTCAAAAGGAGCCCAACCGTCATAGTCAGGAGCATATATGTAATCTATAGCACCTCTATAGTTTCGCCTGGCATACTCAGCAATATTAAAATTTTGTCTCTCTACTTCACTATAAGCATAAGTAAATGCAAAATTTTCAATATCATAGATATGCTTTTTGGCATTGGGATTAGTTTTCACTTTTTTAACATTGCTAAAATTCAAACTTCTTCGGACAGTATTATCCTGTACTTTTATTCTATAGTCATCTCTTTCTTGTTGGGTTTCGAATTCTACTAGTCTTTCTTCTACACTTAAATCTCCTTTTTCAGGATCGAATTTTGGCTTTATATTGGTTTTCTCGAAACTCACAAACATTGGTAATTGTAATCCCATTTTCTCAGGAAAAAATTTATCAAGGCTTATTGAAGCACCAACATCGTAATTCAATGTTTCTTCTCTAGTTCTTTCTCCAATTTTTGATTGAACATTGCCAAACCCAAAACTAGTATATCTAGTAGAAGCTGTTAAATTTCCAATATCAGCTAATTTGGTATTTAGTGAAGCATTGGCTGCCCATCCCGATGTTTTATCAAAGTCAGTGACCCTCAGTTCGTTTACCCAAATACACCCTGTAAATGGTCGTTGATCTGTACTTTTAGGGTTTCGAATACCGATAACAACAAACTGAATTTGACTTAAAACAGGATTCCCTTTAATTCGTATAGAGTGATGTCCTACTTTTTTACCTTCAATGGCAGGATATAATGCACTTGCACTACCCAACACCTCTACTCTTTCTTTTTTGATTTTGAAAAGTTCCTCAAAATCAATATCAATTTCATTTGCCAATGGCCAAACTAATCTTGGATCGGTAGTGCCAGGTGCTGTCATTTTTAAAGGTACTTCAATTTCATAATAATTATTATTTTGATCACTCCCTAAACGAATAAAAGCTGATAATTCATCATCTTGAGCTTCCTGGCTATGCGCACTAATGAACATTTTTAGACGACCATAATTGATAAGGTCTAAATTCAGGTTTTTAAAAACAGCTCTTGCATCGTTATCAGCTAAGTCTTCAACACATAGTTGAAGGGACTGTTCATTGAGTTCACGAAAAATTGCAGAAGTATTATCCCTGTCTCTTACAACCCCTGGAGGCAAAGTATAGGAAGGTTTAATATTGTTCCCTTGTGCATTTTCTTCAATATTGACAACACTTACTGTTAAGTTGTTGGGGTCTGAATCCACAGATTCTCCGGCACCATTACCAAGTAATGATGCTGTCATTTTCCTCCACTGACTTCCCACCATTCTAAAATTAGCCATTCGCAACACTATGGGTCTGTCGAAACCAGTTAAATAGGTTCTAATGTATTTAATAGATTTAAAATTACTGATGTTGCCATATTTTTTACGCCCATCCGTCTTTCTAATTGGTATTCGAACTAAATACCATTTTACATCCTGTCCATTTTCTGTGGGATTGTTGGCTATTATTTGGTCTACAATATTGTTCTTCCCAACAACCATATCAGTTGGGCGTACACTCATTTTATACTCATAATACTCTTCTAGTTCATTTAAAGTATTATCTGAATTTAAATCTTCATTTTCAGGAATTGTACTTCCACTAGCTACAAACGCCTCATTTGCAGGTATAGGTGTATTACCATCATGCCCATTAAAATTTTTGTATCGCTCCACAACATTTATCTCCTTACTGTATTCTAAATAATGCCTAAAATTATCAGCAGAAGGGTCTAGTTTAATTTGTTCTATTGCCGAAGGGTTAACTCCAATTAAACTATTAGTGTAATTAAAATACGAATCCTCTTCATCATCTCTTAGTCCATCCATACCTACATCTTGATTTTCACGACCTCCAGAATTATCGAAAGCATTCGTTAAGTATTGTTGTGTAGTAACTCGCCCCCATGCAGTATTAATGGTTGAGCTTCCACTTCCATCAGCTGGTAGCCCATTTTCAAACCCATGTCTTCTATCAGGAATAAGATCTTCATTGATACTTCCCAAGTTAAAATACAGTTCACCTCCTGTTGTATTTTCCCTCGGATCATTTATTCCATCATCAATCATTCCGCTAGCATTACCTAAAGTATTATTACTTACGTTAATAAAAGGATCCATTAGCCAAAACTCAATATATTCTATATTGGCATTATCAAAATCCACTTCTGTTCGTATTGCTCTAGTAATCCCCCCCCAGTTTTGTATTGGATTTTTTAACAACCCTTGAGGAGTGAGATTAGTAGAATAGTTATAAGGACCTCGCTCTTCGGGAAAGTAAGCGATATTAAGTAGAGATTGGTTGTTTATTCCAACAGATCGGCTTCTGAAAGGGAATATTTCCTGCTCCAAAACACCTCTGGAATAATGATTGTCCAACAATTCACGTGGTACTTCTGGGTTATTTCTTCCACCTTCTCTATAAAAGATATTGTCTACTTGATACCATGCTAGTTTAGCACGTTTATACCCTTTTTGCAGTTCATCGTTTGTACCATTATCAGTAAAACGTTTGTCATTTGTTTGAGGAGTAGAAGCTAAATTCCAAGATGTCGGATTATTTAATGAGGAAGGCGTGGCAGAATTTTCAAAATCATCGACATACGAAGCATTTTCACCATCAACTTTATTCGAAGTTCCTGGAATAAGTTGGGCAAATTCTGCATTAAAAGTTATAGTAGAAGGCTCTTTGGTCTGGATAAGTGGAAGAAAATCGATCGCTTTAGTTAAAAACCTACTTTCTTTTTGAAGGTTGATATCGAAACCGTATTTCACGTTTCTGGCAGGCTCATTTCCTGCATTTACTCTCTTTATTGGACTTATTTCATTATAAAATAGGAATGTACCTCCAACATTTACTTCATCGCTTAGCTTGTAATCAAATCGAGAACCTAAAAGGGTTCGCTGTTGAAAGTCAAATAAATCAGCTGTTTCATAATTTATGGTAATACTTTTCCCAGAATTAAGAACACCTTGGTCAGTAATTCGGACTTTTGAAAAAGTATAGTCTACAGTATATTGACTATTTTCGATAAGAGGTGTACCACCTGCAAATACCTTAACTGAACCTTGAGCGATATTAAATGCCGGAAGTGCAATTTCGCTTGAAGAACCTGATTCCATGCTGCCATTGATATAAAATTTATTCAATTCACCAATTTGCCTCGCTTCGGCTCGAGTGGTACGATAAAGTGTATCATACACATATTTTTTAACTAGAAAATCTTCGTTTGCCTTTCCTTTTGCCATATTTGCAATAGGGGTATTGAATGGCTCCAAATATGGAAAAATTATCAATCCATTTTGAGTGTCAATAGTTAAGTCTTGGACATAATCAAAATTACCATCTGGTTGCTGATCGCCTGCTGGATTAAGCCTATCCAAGCCTAGAAGTTCTATTATTGGTCTGTCACTACCTTCTTGTAACGATGGATTGTCTAGGCCAGTAATATCATCACGGTAAATAACTTTGAGTTGAAATCCTGATTGCTCTACCTGATTTGCACCCAAATAATAGATGTTCTTCATCATTAAATCCCATGTCGGTATCTTATTATTGAATTCATCTCTGATACTTATTTTACCAGGGCGTAACATTTTCATTAATATTACTTCATTATCGTTTCGGGTAGCATAATCTTCAGATAATTCTCCTACTTTATAGACATTACCATTATAGGTATATTCATAAGAAACAGCTAAAACTTCATCGTTCGTAAGTTTTTGTCTTAAAGAGACATACCCTAATTTTCGATTAACGGTATATGAAGATTCATCCAGTTTTCGAGCTCCAGTAACTTTGGCAAAATCAATGCCATTGGAAAAGCCTAAGCTCTCAATATTTTCAACAATGTTTACTTCATTTTTATCAATATTAGCAATCTGGCCATAAAGTGTGTTTGCATTATTATCGTTAGTGGAGTATCCAGCTACTTTGGTTACATTATTATTATAAATTTTATTTGGCTCACCTAAATCCATAAATGACACAACATTTCTAAGAGTTTGTGTGTTGTTCTGCCTGTTTAACACATAAACTTCAACTCTGGTAACATTGATTCCTGAAAAGATATTAGGAATAGCAGACAGCCATTTTTCATAATTATCTCTAAAAAAATGACCTAAGAAAAAATGTCTATTTTCATCATAATCAGAGCCTATCATTTCGAATTGACGTCCTTGAGCTCCTCCAGAACCTCCAACAACTAATGACTCAGCTTTTCCACGTTGGGATGAAAGTACTGAGGTAACATAAAGTTTCCCAAATTGTAATTGAGCTTTTATACCAAATAAGTTTTGTGCACCACTAATTAAAGTATTATTTAGAGGTAGGCTTACATTACCAATTTCAAGTTTTTTGATAATATCTTCTTCAAAACCTGTGTATTCTACTTTGAGATTATTTTCGAAATCAAAAGAATTGTTGTTATCAAAATTAGCAGTAACTGCTAGTTTTTCTCCCACTTTACCCGTCACATTCATATTGATTTGTTGATCAAAATTGAAGCCGCCATTTCGATTTGCCCTTTCTGGACCTGGGCTAAAATTTCTTTGCCATCTTCCACCAAAGTCAAGCGTGACAGAACCTCTTGGTATAAGTTCTACATAAGTACCTCCAAAAATTCTATCCAAAACAGGGCTTATATATATTGGAGGAATAATATTTCTACCACTTACTGCACTTTCTCCATCAAGTCCAGAAGATCTGTTTTTCCAATAGCTTTTGAGGATTTTTCTGTCTTGATATCTATTAAAATCACTGAATGACATTGATGAAGTAGGTCGATAATTGAGGTCACCAATTTTTTCGTAAATAGTATAGTTGAGTGATGAATCAATTTCTACATCCAATTGCAAGATGGAAGGATCTTTTAAAAATAATGGAGATGAGTTGGTGGTATTAGAAAAAGGATCTCCAAATCGATACCTAGGTGTAAAAGATGGTTTATAAGGATCAGTTTTTTCTTCTACAATTAATGTATCAGATGCATTGGTATCTATATTGCTTTGTTGAAAGGCAAAAAGGGGCTTACCCGCTAAAAAAATAGCAGTAAAAGCGCCTATATATATGTACTTAAATAACTTAAGCAATAGAAAAAAATTTAGGCTGTCTTTAATGCCTGCTTTATTAGTGCTTCCAAGGTAATTTGATTTCCTGAAATTTTCAGAATATTGTTAATTGTTTTTTCAGCAGCTAATTTATTAAAGCCAAGCGTAATTAATGCAGATAACGCTTCTTGACGGATAGTATTGTTCATTCCTGTAGAAGAAGTTGTACCTGTAACAATCTCCTCTTTGGCTAGCTTGTCTTTTAATTCTAATATGATTCGTTGAGCTGTTTTGCCTCCAATTCCTTTTACACTTTGAATAGTTTTCACATCCTCATTAATAATAGCATGCTGTAATTCTTCTGCTGATAGTGAAGATTGCACCATAAGACCAGTACTAGGTCCTACACCAGAAATAGAAATTAAATTAAGAAATATCTTTTTTTCAGCACTTGTACTAAAGCCATAGAGAGTTTGTGAATCTTCTTTTACATGAAGATAAGTATGCAACTTACAATTTTCTAGGTCTTTAATAGCCGAATATGTAGTTAAAGAAATATTAATATGATACCCGATGCCATTTACGTCAATTATCACATAGGTAGCATCTTTATAAGCTAGTTTTCCATTAATGTATGCTATCATTTTTTTAGACTCATTTGTGCATCAACTACTGCAATAGCTGCCATATTTACAATTTCTCTTACAGAACTACCTAATTGCAAAATATGAACAGGTTTTTTCATACCCAAAAGTATGGGGCCTATAGCTTCAGCTCCTCCTATTTCCATAAGTAATTTGTATGCAATATTTCCTGATGTTAAATCTGGAAAAATCAATGTGTTTGCCCCCTTTTCTGCTAATTCAGAAAATGGATACATTTCTTTCATTATTTCAGGACTAAGTGCCACATTAGCCTGTATGTCTCCATCTATTAACAAGTCTGGAAATTTTTGTTTTGCCAATTTTACTGCTTTGCTGATTTTGGTAGGTACTTCGCCTTTGCTCGATCCAAAGTTAGAGAAAGAAAGTGCTGCCATTCGAGGTTCAAAATCAAAAAATCGAACTCCTCGAGCGGTTAACTCAATGATATCAACTAATTCCTCTGCTGTAGGATTAGTATTTACAGTAGTATCGGCAAAAAAGTAAGTTTCTTTTTGATTGTTGATAATATACATTCCTGCTACACGATTAATACCATCCTCAACACCTATAACTTGTAATGCTGGAAGTATTGTTCTAGGATAATCTTTTGTTAATCCAGAAATAAGTGCATCTGCCTCTCCATGCTCTACCATCATAGCTCCGAAGGTATTACGTTCTTTCATTTGCTTATTAGCCTCATATGGAGTAACCCCTTTTCTCTTTCTCTTCTCATAATAGAGCTTGGCAAACCTTTCAATGCGTTCAGTTTCTTTATAGGTATCTATAAATGTGCACTTATCATTTAAATCAAGTTTATGTTCTTCAATTATTGCTTGAATTTCTTTCTTTTCACCTAATAAAATTGGGTGAGCAATACCTTCATCTTGCAATACTTGAGCTGCTTTTAATATTTTATGATTGTTTGCTTCTGCAAACACTATTCGTTTAGGATTTTTCTTGGCTTGGCTAATAATTCGTGAAACGAGTTTTTGATCAATCCCAATTCGATGCTGAAGTTCATCGTTGTATTTTTCCCAATCGGTTATTTTCTTTTTAGCAACACCTGAATCCATAGCAGCTTTAGCAACTGCTGGAGATATGGCGGTGATTAACCGTAAATCCAAAGGCTTAGGAATTAGGTACTTTTTTCCAAATTGGATTGTACTTTCACTATAGGCTTTACTTACTGCATCGGGAACGGGTTCTTTTGCTAAGTCAGCCAAAGCATGTACAGCAGCCATTTTCATTTCTTCATTAATTACAGTTGCTCTTACATCAAGTGCTCCTCTAAAAATGTAAGGAAACCCTAGTACATTATTGACCTGATTAGGATGGTCTGAACGACCAGTTGCCATAATAATATCATCTCTAGAGCTGATCGCTAAATCATAATCAATTTCAGGTGATGGATTTGCTAAGGCAAAAACAATTGGATTGGCAGCCATAGATTTCAGCATTTCAGGGGTTACTATATCTGCAATAGATAGCCCTACAAATACATCTGCTCCAACAATAGCATCTGCAAGAGAGGTAACATTTCTACCTGTAGCAAATTGTGCCTTCACATTATCAAGGTTTCCTCTTTTTTTATGTATTACTCCCTTACTATCACACATCACAATATTTTCTTTCTTTACACCAAATGCCATGTATAGCTTGGTACATGCTACAGCAGCAGCACCTGCACCATTTACAACAATTTGTATGTCTGAAATCTTTTTCCCAATTAATTCCAATGCGTTAAGAAGTGCTGCTGCTGAAATTATTGCTGTACCATGCTGATCATCATGCATGATAGGAATATTCATTTGCTCCCGTAATGTTTCTTCTATTTTAAAACTTTCAGGAGCCTTTATATCTTCTAAGTTTATTCCTCCAAAGGTAGGCTCAAGTGATTTTACAATTTTTATAAATTCGTCAGGATCTTCTTCATTAATTTCAATGTCAAAGACATCGATACCAGCAAATTTTTTAAACAGTACGCCTTTACCTTCCATCACTGGTTTGGAAGCATCCGGACCTATATTTCCTAACCCAAGAACTGCAGTGCCATTACTAATTACACCTACTAGATTTCCTTTTGCTGTATATTTATAAACGTTTTCTTTATTTGCGGAAATTTCTTTACATGGTTCAGCAACACCAGGAGAATAGGCGAGTGCTAAATCCAATTGGCTACTTAATACCTTAGTAGGAACAACTTCTATTTTCCCTGGTTTACCCTGTGTATGATAGTTAAGGGCATCTCTTTTTCTTATTTTTATAGACATATAAAAACTCTGTTTTGGGTGAAGAGTAAATATAAAAAATACTTTAAGGCTAGAACTATTTAGACTTGCTATTTAATTCGGATTGTGTTCTGAAAGTAGCAAGAATAACATCCATTTCACGCATTAATTCTCGTTGATTTTTACCTGGGCTATATACAAATCCTTCAATATAATAGACTCTATTAAGGGTTTCATCTACAAAAGTATAGCTTTTAAAAGGCCCACCCATTGAGTTATTATTGGTTTTCCAAAGACCTTTTGTTTCAACAGCATATTTATTATAAAAATTTATGTCTCTTTGAAATAGTGGAGCTTCCTTTTGAATAGTTAGGTATGTTTCTGGTTTTTCAGGGTCATCGAATAGATATTGTTTTGTGATGGAATGCCGTAGTTCCATTACTTTAGCATTTTCAAAAACACTTTCATCTGTAAAATCAGTATAGCCAATAAAAATATCACGATCTATATCAGTATCTATTCGTCTAATCCATACAAAACCTTTTTCATTTTGAACTAAATTGTACCCATAGGGTACTTTTAAAAAACAATTATGATCTTTCAATAACGCTTCTTCTATCCCTTTTACTCGTTTTCCTTTGTATATTGTTTTACTGGTACGTTTAGCTTCAATACTGTTGAAGTGATCTCTTAGTTTTTGTTTATTAGTTGCTAAATGGTTAATTAATATTTCTTGATTATTACCAAACAGGTACATTACTTCTTGACCTTTAGCAAAAACATTTTTATCAGTTACAAGAAATATATTTTCGTTTTGTTTGATTTTTTCTTTAGACTCCTTAGTGAAAAAATTATTAATGATTTTAGAACCTCTTGAACGGCTATCAAAAGTAGTTACGAAAATCATATTTTTTACACCCTTAAGAACACTATTAAGTTTTCTAGGATCAATATAACGAATTGTAAAAAGTGATTCAGGACGAGGTAAACCTTCTACAGGTAACATAAAAATATCTCTAATTTCATCACCTAATGTTCCTTCCCATTTTGTTGAATCCATTACCAATATTATCTCTCCCGATTTGCCTTTAGCAACCGCCATTAACGATTCATCTTTTTTACCACTTGTTGAAGAGTCACAACTAATTATTGTGGTAAATGCAATTACTATATATAAGAAATATTTCATGTTTTTATGATATATAATACTTAGGAATAGATAAAGTAACAGAAAATAATGATTACCCTACAATTAATTTTTGACCAGGTTTAATATTGTTAGTTTTTAAATTGTTTAGTTTCTTAAGTTTTTCAATTGTAAGCCCATCATACTTTTTGGAAATGTCCCATAATGTATCTCCTGGCTGTACTTTGTAAATCTTTTTTCCATTAATGATAGATTCAGTCACTGGCTTAGGAGTTTGGGCAATAGCTTGTTTTATTTTGTTGTAATTTTGTGGGTAAAGCCATATGCTTAAACGCTGATCAATTCGTATGGTGTTACTTCTAAGGTTGTTCCATTTTTTAATGTCTGATATTCTTACATTATATTTTTCCGCTATCTTTCCTAATACATCTCCACTACGAACCCTATAAATTATTTTGTCTCGACCATAAGTACTTCCTACTGAATTTCTAGCTAAATATTCTAGTTCCTTTTTACCAACCTTATTTGCTGAGTCCAGAATGGCTAGTTTATTTTCGCTAAAAAAATCATACGAATCAATGGGAATTTTTACAGGGTAGGTTTTATCCATATCTGGAATGGCAGTTCTAATAATTCCAGGATTTAGTTTTTTCAAATCTTCCAAACAAACATTTAGTTGGTTACCCAATGTTTCAAGGTGTGTGTATTGGTTGATCATTATTGTACTATGATCTATAGCGTATTGTAAATTATTTTCTGTATCAAAATTATGTTCACGAGCATACTTCATAGTATAAACCATAGACACATATTGCGGAACGTATGCCCTTGTTTCTCGAGGTAAATACATGTATATATCCCAAAATTTCCGCTTGTATCCTGACCGTCTGATGGCTTTTCTAACATTACCTGGCCCTGAGTTATATGCAGCTAATGCTAATTCCCAATCTCCAAACATGTTATACAAAGTTTTTAAGTACTTACATGCTGCTTCAGTCGATTTTTCAGGATCCATTCTTTCATCAATATACCAGTCTTGATGCAAACCAAAACTTCTTCCTGTTGCTGACATAAATTGCCATAAACCTACAGCTCGTGCTCGTGAAACTATCCTAGGGTTTAACCCTGATTCGATTATGGATAAGTATTTCAACTCGTCAGGTAGCCCATATTTTTTTAAATATTTTTCAAAAGTGGGAAAGTATACTTCCTTTCTGTTAATGATCATACGAGTGTAATCTCTATTTTTAACAGTAAAATAATTAATAAAAGCATGAACACTTTCATTAAAATTAAGTGGAACTTCATTGGAAATACAATTTAAACGATCTTGAAAGAGTGCATAATTTGCTTCTTCTGGAATATGATCGTAGATTTCAAGTGAATCGTTAACACTTAAATAATAAGGTGTTGTCTTTCCAAAAAGGGGAAACAAAAGTAAACTAGATACAATAATTTTTTTTAGTATCATTATGAGATATCTAATGCTCTTTCATTAAGTGTTTTGAGAAGGCAAAAAGTTCCGCTTCCTTAAAATCGTCAGTTATTATTTGTAATCCAATTGGTAATCCATTTTTATCTTCTCCATTGGGAATAGATATGGATGGAGTACCAACTACGGATGATTGAACAGTAAATAAATCAGCCAAATACATTTCCAAAGGGTCTTTACTATGCTCTCCAATTTTGAATGCCGTGGTTGGGGTAGTAGGTAATACTATAAAGTCGTATTCGTTTAAGAGTTGTTTTGTTTTTTCACGAATTATTCGTCTTACTTTTTGTGCTTTGGTATAGTATGCATCATAATAGCTTGCACTAAGCACAAATGTACCCAACATAATTCTTCGTTTAACTTCTTTACCAAACCCTTCCGAACGGGTTTTCTTGTACATCGATTCTAAATCGGTTGTGTTTTTACTACGCATACCATATTTAACGCCATCATAGCGAGAAAGATTTGAACTCGATTCCGCAGTAGTTAATATATAATAAGTAGGTAATAAATATTTTAAAAAAGGAAAATCTACAGCTTCTACAATATATCCATCATTTTTCAACCCTTCTAACGCACTAAGTGTTCTTGCCTTTATTTCTTCATTGAGTCCCTCTGATTCTAATGTTTCAGTAATGTAGGCAATTTTTAAACCATTGGGCTTGTCAAGTTCTAGTAAATGAGAATATGATGGCACAGGTTCAGTTGAGACTGTGCTATCATAATCATCCTTACCAGCCATAACTTCAAGCACTAAAGCATTGTCATCAATATTATTAGAGAAAATGCCAATACAATCAAACGAAGAAGCATAAGAAATTAGACCATGCCTAGATATGCGTGAATAAGTAGGCTTCATTCCCACAATTCCACAAAATGCTGCTGGTTGGCGTACAGATCCTCCTGTGTCTGAACCTAGGGCAATTAAACAAGTGTCCATTTGAACAGCTACAGCTGAGGCACCTGAAGATCCTCCTGGGACTCTTTCATTATCAATGCCATTAAGTGTTGGACCAAATGCTGAATTTTCATTGGAAGAACCCATTGCAAATTCATCACAATTTTGCCTTCCAATAATAATGGCGTCTTCATCAATCAATCGTTGAACAGCTGTTCCTGTAAATTGCGATTCAAAACCATCCAAAATACGACTTCCACCTTGTAGCCCATGTTCAGCATAGCAGAGTACGTCCTTTATCCCAATGACCATGCCTGCTAATTTCCCTTCAGTACCGTCTGTTATTTTAGCATCTACTTTTTGAGCCTTAGATAATGCTTCTTCACCATATACCTCTAGGTATATGTTTAGATGTTCATTTTTATTAATGTTTTCTAAATAGTGAGCTACCAGTTCATTGCAAGTAGTATTGCCCTGTTTTATATCTTTCTTAATTTCAGAGAAAGAAGTGTATTTTTTCAATCCTTTTCCTTTTTGTCGTCAGTAGAGTTAGCTTCCTTTTCTATTCCGTCCTTAATGTCTTTTGTGGCATCTTTAAACTCTCTAATTCCCTTGCCTAATCCACGTGCTAATTCAGGGATTCTTTTTGCTCCAAAGAAAATTATAATGAACAATACTATTATTGCAATCTCCATTCCTCCTGGCATCCAAGCTAATATTCCGTACATGTTTGTAATTGTTAGTTTATATTTATTTTGATGTAAAGATAAGTAATCTAAAACTAGATGAATAATCTTATTTAGTTTTAAGTAGAAAAATAATGTGTTATAAGTTGTTTTTACTTGATCAAATTCAATTCATCTTGGATATAACCAAAATTTAGGATTCATCTTTTGAGTATTTTTCCATACAGAGAACTTCACTTCAGAAACTCCTTCATTGTCTGTAAGTACTATTCCGAGCGAACCTTTAGTATTTACTTTTTGACCTGTTTGAACGAAAATATCTTTTAACTTGGAATAAACGGTGAAATAATCTCCATGCCGAATTATCACCATTTTTCCTAGACCAGGGATATGTGCTACTTTCGTTACTTCTCCATCAAACACACTACGTACTTCCTGACTTGAGTTTGTTTGTATATCAATTCCTTCATTTTCAGTTACTACGTGTTTCCATACAGGGTGCTGCTGTTTCCCATATCCTTTTGTTACAAATCCTGTCTCAACAGGCCAAGGAAGTTTTCCTTTGTTTGAAGCAAACGACTCAGCTAATTTTGTAGCTTCAGGGGTCATTTTTAGTGCTGTAGAATTTTTAGTCTTAGTACTTTTCGCAATTTCAGCTTTAATAATTTCGTTTATTAATGTGTTTAATCGAGCAATTGATTTTTTGTTTATTTCAATTTGATTTGTGATTTCTTTTTCTCGAGAAGCCAATGAATTGATTACATTATTTTGTTTACTTTTCAATTCCTTCAATTTTTTACTTTCCGCCAGTTGTTCTTTAAGCAATATATTTTTTTCAACTTTTTGTTTTTCAAGCCGGGTTATTTGTCCAGAAAGCACTTCTTTAACCTTGTTAATTTGTTCTGTTTGTTTTCTTCGAGCACTGCCATATTGCTCCATATATTTAAGTCGCATCATAAACTGGTTAAAAGTTGATGATGAAAAAAGAAAAGTAAGTTTGGTCTGCCCACGAGTAGTTTTATAAGTATTGTAGACCATAGTGGCATATTCGGATTTTAATTGCTCCAAATCATCTCCAAGAGCGTTGATTATTTCATTTGTATCCCAAATATCCGAATTAATGTATGTTAGCTCTCCCTTTATTGAACCAACAAGATTTTCCATTTGTTTAATTTGTTGCTGAATAGCATATAATTCTCCTATGCTATGTTTTTTCTTTGAAGATGTCTGTGAAAGAATTTTTTCAGCTTCTTTAATTTTTCTGATGCTTTCTTTTTTCTCTTTTTCTAATTGCGATTTGTTTTTTTTCTGAGCATAGCTAGAGGAAAATATTAGCACAAAAAGCAAAAATACGGCAGCTATGTACTTGCTACTTCCGTTCATATTTATTGGGAATGTTAAAAGGAAATTTAAGTTCTTTATCTGATATTTCAGCTTTTGTATATTCAATATCTACGTTAGTAATAAATTTACCCAAATTACTCTCATATAGCAAATTAACCAAAGCTTTGAAAGCGAAAGCATGATCGTTCACTAAATTAAAATTGCTATACTGTATGGTTGCGTTATTTTTTGTGTTTTGTTGTGTGATATTTACCGATTCTAATTTCATTGTTTTGGCATTTACCCTACTTTCCAATAAAAATGGATCGTTAGGTTGAAGTACTTTATAAAACTCTTCATTACGCTCTATTTTATCTTCCGATTTTAATTTTTTAGTCATGTTCCCCAATATCACCGATTGTAGCACATCATATGTGATGGGGTAATTGAATTTCTCACTCATTTTTTCATAGCTGAACACGTAGTATTCTTTTTTAAGCATATTAATTAATGTGAGAGAATCTTTGTTGATTAAACAACGACCTCCAGATATGCCTACAGCAGTAAAATTTAGCCAAATTAAACTATCCATTTTTATGCGTAGTGTAGCCTTTGCTTTTACGTCATATTCATGATCTTTAAAGTTGAGTTTGGCTTTTGCTTGAAAATATTCAAATTCTATTTCTTTTACATCTAAAGATGTTGTGTTGGTGAAATTCCAATTTATATTTGTTAGTCTTTTTCCACATGATGCTACCATTATTACAGCAGAAGCCAACATTATTATTACACTTTTACTCATATACTCTTCTATCAACAATTTTTTTATCAATATTCTCCAAATCTGGGTTCATTCCTTTTGCTCTTAGCCACTGTTCAACAGCTCCTTTTACATCGCCAAGTTGAAAAAGGATGTCACCATAATGATCAAAATGAATTGCACTTATATCTTTAAACTTTATTATTTTTTCCATTTGTTTTTTTGCTTCCTTGAATTTCCCAGTAGCATATAAAACCCATGCATAAGTATCCACATAAGTAGCATTAAGTGGATTATTTTTTACTACCTTTTGAGCCATTTTCTCAGCCTTGTCTAGTTTTACTTTTCGTAATGATAAAAAATAGCTATAATTATTAAGGGTTTGATAATCATTTGGGTTGATGGTTATGGCTTCCTCATAAGATTCGTCAGATTTATCAAATTCCTTGATTTCGTTATAGGCATTACCTAGTAAACTGCAAAAAATCCCAGTTTGATGCTTGTTGGTAGAGGAAAGTCGTTTTCCTTGCTCTAAAATTGCTATAGCTTCATTGAAATCTTTTTTTTGTGTTAAAGCTAACCCCTGATACATATAAATAATTGACTGATTAGGGAATAATTCCAACGCAGTTTCCAGATGTTTGATTGACACTTCCAAGTCATTATTTTCGGAATCAAGATGAAAAATGTTTTGCCATACTTGAAAATTGTCGGGAGCAAGGTCGACTGTAATCAAATAATTTAACAACGCTCCCTTTTTATCATTTAAGGCATAAAGTAAATCTCCATAAACGGCAAAAGCGTTTGCATCATCTGGGTGTAATTGAATAGTTTTATTAGCAAGATACTGAGTGTTTTTTTCCAAAGTAATGTTAGGGTTATTGATTTTCTTCGCCTGAGTAATTTGATATGTAAATGAAGCAATGATTTGCACTTTTACATCAGGGTTTACATTTTGATCATCAAATGCTGAAAAGAGATATTTTTCTGATTTGATTAGGTTTCCTTTATTTTTGTATAGGTCAGAAAGAATCAGTTTTGCTTGACCATTTTCAGGAAATTTTAATAAAAGATCTTCTAGCAGGGTAATAGCTTTTTTTGTCCTATTGTTTGGAATTAATATCTCGGCTAGATCAATAACATATGCTGATTCATCAGGGTATGCATTAATTAGTTTTTCTCCTTCTTCAATTGCTTTTTCAAGCTGATTCAATTGTAAATAAATTTTTTGTTTTTGATGTATAGCCTGTTCGTTAATTCCAAACACTTCTTCTGCTCTGTTATAGGATGAAAGTGCATCATCTAACCGATTTTGGTAAAGATATAAAGCAGCTAATTCAAATAGATATTCATTTGTCCCATCAATTTGACTAATCATTTGCTCATACAACTCTGCTGATTTCACGAAATCCCCTTTTTCAGTGTAAATATTTGCAGTGATTAAATAGAAGTATTTATTTTCTTTATCTAATTCAAGAGCCTTTAACGCATAATTTAATGCTTTATCTATTTCTCCATTATGTATTGAAATTTGTGCAAGCTTATAATAGGCTGCAGAATTGTTTGGCACTAAATCAATACATTTTAAAAATAAGTTGATTGATTTAGCATAGTCTTCTAGAGTATAATATTTCTGAGCTTCAATAAAAAGGTATTCGCTTTCACGGATGGTATGTTCGGTTATTTCCTTTTTGCCTTTGTTTTTTCTGTTTTTTTGTGCGAAAACGGAATTTACAGAGTCAAAAGACCAAACCATTATTAAAATGACACTAAATATATATATCCGTTTACAAGCCATGCAATCTATTGTTTTATGGTGTTGTAGTCACCTATACTCACATCATTTGGAGTGTCTTCAAAGATAACAAAATTTCCAATCATAGAGTTTTCCAAATTTGATTGTCCAATTTGGTTGTTGGTTTGCACAATCGAATTCTTAATAATTGAACCTTCAATTAAACTTCCCTCACCAACTGAAACATGTGGTCCAATTACACTGTTTTTAATAGTCACATTTTGCCCAATATAAACGGGAGGTATTATTACTGTATTTTCAATTGTTGCAGATTCTGAAATCAGATCAGTTTCTTTAATATATTCTAAATATCTTTGATTAGTAAATACTGTGGCATCTTTGTTACCACAATCTAACCATTCTGTAACCTGTTCTGGAACAAATTTTGTCCCTTTAGTTTTCATGTTTTCTAAGGCAACAGTAAGCTGATACTCACCTCCTTTGTCCTTTATATCGTTATCAATAAGGTGTTGTAATTCGTTTTTTAAATAATCACCATCCTTGAAATAATAGATACCAATAATAGCTAGATCAGATATAAATGATTTAGGTTTTTCAATAAAGTCCGATATTTCATTATTATTATTAACTTTTACCACGCCAAAAGCTGAAGGGTCTTCAACTTTTTGTACCCATATTATACCATCTTTTGTTGTATCCAAAACAAAATCAGCTTTAAACAACGTGTCTGCAAAAGCTACAATTGTATTACCTTGCATAATTTTATCAGCACATAAAATAGCATGAGCCGTTCCTAAAGCTTCATCTTGATAATATATTTCTCCTTCTGCCCCAACCGACCGAGCAATAATTTTTAACTCGTTTTCTATTTTATCACCAAAATTTCTTCCAATTATAAATCCAATGTTATTAATTTTTTCTCCGCATACTTTGGCAATATCTTCTACTAATCTTTGAACAATGGGTTTGCCAGCAATAGGGATCAAGGGTTTAGGAACTGTTAAGGTATGTGGGCGCATTCTTTTGCCCATTCCAGCCATTGGAATAATAATATTCATTTTAATAAGTTTTCAGTTGGTTTTAATTTTTGGCAAAGGTATAAATATATTTTTCTATTCTAATTTTACTTGTTGAGAATTAGGTTTCGTCTTTCGATTAACCACATAGCAATAGCATATAGGCTAAAAATCAAAAAACCTGTTCCGTATTGTAAAAAGATGTCTTTAAAATAAATTTGTTGTGCTGCATAAATGATGGTAATAGCTATTATTATATGCACTACTAATGGTTTAAAATTGTAAGGTATAGGGTAGTATTTTTGACCGTAGAAATAACATGTTGATGTCATTACAAAATAGCAAACAACCATGGCAATGGCACTACCATCAAAACCAATCAATGGAATTAAGATCAGGTTAGTTATTATAGTAATAATTGCTCCGAGTACGCTAAAGTAAGTTCCAAATATTGTTTTGTCTGTTAATTTAAACCAAATACTAAGGTTTATATATATTCCCCATAATAATTTTCCAAAAAGGAGAATAGGAACTAGGTATAAAGCTTCTCGAAAAGTGGAGTCTCTCAGAAATAACCACCCAATTAAATCAATATTTACGCTTACCCCAACAAATAAAATAAGGCTAAGAAGCACGAAATAATGCAATATTTTGGCAAATAATTGAGGGCTATTTTTATTCCCTGCCTGAGAAAAGAAAAAAGGCTCTCCTGCATATCGGAATGCCTGAATTGCTAGTAGCATAAATATGCTAAGTTTCATGGTTTGACTATACAAACCAATAGCTTCTTTAGTTGTCATGTTTTCATAAAAGGAAATGGGCAAGAATTGTTCGAGCATTAATATATCAATTCGTTCACTGGCAATTCCTGCTAAACCCGTTAGGACAATGGGGGTAGCATAGACTAACATTGGGCGCATTATTTTGGCATTAAATGCTATGCGAAATTGAGAAAGTGATTTCCATAACAAGACTATTAATAATAAGTTAGCACAAAGGTTTGCTAGAAATATATAGCCAATGCCCAGATCATTACTAAAAATAGTGGATACTAATGGTTTCAACTCCACGAAATAATCGCCTTTTAGAATGGCAGGGAATACAATTAAAAAAAGAATTTGCAAACCAATATTTACTCCAATATTGGTCATTTTAGCAATAGCAAATTGTTTTGCCTTGTTCTCAAGTCTAAGTTTTGCAAAAGGTATAGCAGTAAATGCATCAATAAATAAAATTACCGCTAACCATTTAACTAAATAAACTACATTTTCTACATTTAAAAAATTTGCAATTGGATGACTAAAAAATAATATAAGAACAGAAAAAACAGTACTAATGGATAGTACAAATGTTCCAGTATAATGAAAATAATTTTTCTTACTGATTTTATTGGAAAACCTAAATAAAGTAGTTTCCATACCAAAAGTATAGACTACCATAAAAAAAGCAACCCAAGTATATAGGTAGGCAACATTTCCCATTTCCTCTCTTCCAAATATGGAAGTATGAAGAGGTACTAGTGCATAGTTAAGTACTCTGCCTAATATGCTACTTATTCCATATATGGCTGTTTGAGAGGCTAAACTTTTAAGTTGGCTCATTAATTAGTTGATATCTTCTATAGGTTTGTTAAATTACATTAACTAATAGCCCATTTATTAATTCCCTTTAAACTCAGCCTTACGCTTTTCTATAAAAGCGGTAGTTCCTTCTTTAAAATCTTGCGTTTTGCAACAGCTAGAAAAGCTATTGGCTTCGGTCTGATAGCCATTATCAGTATAAGCCATATTCACACAATTGATAGCCATACCTATTGCAATAGGGCCTTTTGTGGTAATTTTATTCAAAACAGATTTTGCATAAGGTATAAGCTCACCTTGCGTGTCGGTTACATGATTTACCAAACCAAAGTTTTTTGCATTTATTGCTGACACCATGTCTCCAGTCATAATTATTTCCATAGCTCTTCCTTTACCTACCAGCTGGGTAAGGCGTTGAGTTCCTCCATAACCAGGAATAACTCCTAAACTAACTTCAGGAAGACCAAATTTAGCATTTGAAGAAGCCACTCGAATATGACACGCCATAGCCAGTTCACACCCTCCTCCAAGGGCAAAACCATTTACAGCAGCGATAATTGGCTTTTCACAGTTTTCAATCAATGCGAAAATTTCTTGCCCTTTTTCTGCAAATTTGCGAGCATTCAGTTCATTCAACTCTGCTATTTCCTTTATGTCTGCCCCAGCTACAAAAGCTTTTTCACCCGAACCAGTTATAATAGCTGCCTTAATTTCGGGTTTTTCATATATACTTTGAGTTAGCATACGAATTTCATCCATAGTTTGGATATTTAGTGCATTGAGACTTTCTGGGCGAGTAATAGTTGCTAACAAAATCCCGTTGTCTAATTTGGTAGTTATATTTTTTAATCCTTCCATAATTAAAAACTCTAATAGTTTCTTCAAATATAGTAGGAGTATGGGCAAAGGCAAAAATAGAAGAAGATAATAGTAGAGAGTAGTTATTGTCTTGGGATGTTAAACCCGCATTATGCAATAGACACTTCATTTTGATTATGCGCATCACCATAGCGGTGCTATGCTTCTTTGCATAACCACCTATTTCTTTGTGCTTTATGGCTTCATTACGAATTCTATTGCATAATGCGGGTTAAATGAGCATACATTTACTTATCTGATTATAATCAATAGAATGGGTGAATTATTTTGTTGACTATGTTTATCCGTAAAACACCTTAGATAAAATCACGGCTTTTACATATTATTTAGGGATAAATACGTATATGAGATCACGATTATTACGGATTGTATAAGAAATAAACAGGCTTTACCTTTGGTTATGTTAAAAAGAAAAAATAAAGTTCTCTTAGTTTTCAATATGATTACTTTAAATAACTTTTTAAGAAAGACATTTATTCATAGGTTAGGTTGGTTATGGTCAAAAACTCTAATAAAAATAAATGTAGTCATCCTTATAACAACATTGAGAAAGGATGTATACTTTCTTCATTTTTAGCTGTTTTTGTTGAGTCCATCACGTATTTACGTGATGGATTTAGCAATTATAAAAGCATTAGGTTGAAATACACCTTCTGTAAAAAATGTTAGAATGAGTTATGAAATTTAGTTTAATATAGCAAAATAGCTAAATTATCTTTTTACTCACTCTCAAAATAAGATTATTGTCTCATATAGAGACAATATAATGTCGTATAATGTCCTTTTTATTATAGTAGTGCTATATTTCTGACGTGGTATTGTTATTGTTTAGTACAAAAACAAATTATCACAAACTATAATGTAGAATTAATAAAATGTAGAATTTTCTTTAAGTTAGTAAGAAAACTAAATATTTTATAGTTTTGCATTTGGTTTTATCAGAATAAAATGGGTAAACTCTTTTTTTGGGGATTTCTTTTTTTCCCTTATGCTGTTACATATTCCCAAACATGCACAGCGGATGCTAATATTACGGGCACAAATACTATAACAGCAAGTACTTCAGGTATTTGGACAGCTGCTGGTGGAGCAACATGCCCTCCCACTTCTACATTTGTCGGAGATGTAATTATTGATATCGGGGGTAACGATACTTTTGTTTGGGATTATGACCTTACCATGACGGGTAATTTTGATGTTACATTAGCAAATAGTGGAACGATTCAATTTGACAACAACCTTTTTGTAACTGGAAATTTCCCAATTGTT
>Ga0224506_10000526_pt1 | contig 32031 bp, 31 predicted proteins | sample SF_Jan12_sed_USG_2_FD_169108 | JGI IMG/M metagenome (GOLD analysis project Ga0224506, IMG submission 169108) | Sediment microbial communities from San Francisco Bay, California, United States - SF_Jan12_sed_USGS_8_1 | ecosystem: Environmental > Aquatic > Marine > Sediment | place: USA... | reverse complement strand
CAAAATAAATAGCTAACTGAGACAATGCCTGGCTCCAATTCTGGATCGGCATTGTCCATTTCTCTGTTGCATTCAATATGCCAGCGTACAGTAATTTTAACAAGCTGTTTTCATTCGGGAACGCACCCTTCGTTTTTGTCAGCTTGCGAAACTGTCGATGGATTGCTTCAACTGCATTGGTTGTATAGATGATTTTTCGTATGGGTTCAGGGTATTTAAAGTAAGCCGATAAATGATCCCACTTGCTTCGCCATGACTTGATTACAATGGGGTAGAGTTCGCCCCATTTTGCCTCCAGTTCATCGAGGGCTGTTTCTGCTGCCGCTTTACTGTTTGCCCGGTAAACGGGTTTCAAATCAGCCATAAATGCTTTTTGATTTTTCGATGCAACGTATTTCATTGAGTTACGAATTTGGTGGATAATACAGAGCTGAATTTCTGTTTTGGGGAAAATACTGGCAATCGCTTCAGGGAAACCAGAAAGCCCGTCAATACAAGCAATCAAAATATCATCAAGCCCGCGGTTTTGTAGCTCTGTCAGCACACTTAACCAGTAACTGGCGCTTTCATTATCCGATAGATAAAGCCCCAAGATTTCCTTTTCACCATCGACGGTTAGCCCCAAAAGCGTGTAAATCGCTTTACTAATGTACCGGCCTTCTTCACGAACTTTATAATGAACAGCGTCCATCCAGACGATGGGATAAACACTGTTTAATGGTCTTTGTTTCCACGCCTCCAGTTCCGGTATTAACTGGTCTGTAATTGCGGTGATGGTGCCAGTAGCCACCTCGATACCGTACATGTCATGGATGTGATATTTAATATCCCGATAGCTCATGCCATGACTAAACAGGGAAAATATTTTCCGGTCAACTTCAGGTGTCAGTTGTGTTTGATTCTTTTTGATGAGCTGAGGTTCAAAAGTGCCAGCACGATCTCTTGGTGCATTCAATTCGAAACTTCCAGAACCTGTCTTTATAGTCTTTGAGCCTTTTCCATTTTTACGGTTTGGCTCATCATTACTATCAAGGTGGTGATCTAAATCAGCGGTTATCGCCGCTTCGGTAAGCTGTTTTATCAACGGCATTAAAATACCGTCTTTACCGGTTAAATCTTTTCCTGCCTGTAATTGCTTCAGGGCTTCATTGAAATCAAAAGGTTGATCGGACATAAGTCACTCCTTAATGCTCGTGCATTAATAGTAAAGGAATGACACAGATTTTTGAACACTACCAAAAATAATGAAAATATATTTTGATAACTTATGTATCAAGGAACACTAACATGCCTACTTCATCTATATATATTTCATATCTACCATCATTAAGTCATTTAGGGTTAGAGTCAAACTGAAAAAAATAGAAATAATTTTATACTTCAATTTCTACTTTAACTTCAATGCATATTGATCTCACAATATCTGATTCTGGGTATAAAGCATTTTTTGGTATTTGAACAAAATCTTTGTCCCAAAAACCATTTTTTTTTATCTTGAACTTCGCTACTAATCTCTTACATAAGTCATAATGAGGTTGTTTTTTTCTATTGAATATGGAAAAGTCCCAACTAGGTAACCTTCCTGGAAATGAGGTCGTAAAGCTTCATGAGGGCATGCGCTTAGTAGTCGTATATTAAATAATTCATTTTCAGTATGATAAGAAATTGTTCCATTTGGGAATGGCAAGGAAAAACAATATACATAAGCAAAATTATCTTTATTTTCCAGAGAAAATTCATTTGAATTTTCAAGTGCAAATGAACACGCAACTCGAAGTGATATTACCTATATACGGACCGGTGAAGGCTGGCTCTATTTAGCCGTCATCATCGACTTATACTCCCGTCTCGTGATTGGCTGGTCGATGAGTCATCGCATGGAAAAGCAACTGGTAATACAGGCCGTGATGGCACTGTGGCAGAAACATCATACTGGTTCAGTGATCCTGCATTCAGATCGAGGTTCACAATTTACCAGCTATGAATATCAGTCATTTTTAAAAGCGCATGGCATCGTCAGCAGCATGAGTGCTCTGGGCAGTTGTTATGATAATGCAGCAGCAGAAAGCTTCTTTGGTTTACTAAAGCGTGAGCGAGTGAATCGTAGAAAATATGTGACACGTGCCGAAGCCAGGGCGGATGTTTTTGATTACATTGAACGCTTCTATAATCAGCGTAAACAACGACTCTTAAATAGTGATAATATTCAACTAACCACCCTTAACTGAGTGTTCGGTGTATCGGGGTAGAACCAGTATTTCTTCTTCCAGTTGTAAAAGGTTGCCACCGAGATACCCATCTTCCGGCGTACTTCACCGACATGTGACCTGTTTCAGCCTGCCTCAGTGCAAAGGCGATTTGTTCTTCTGTGAACTTGGTCTTCTTCATGGCAAATGACTCCTTTTGGTCGTCTATTTAGCCAGATTTCTCTACTTTTAACCGCTCCAGTTTTCAGGGAGGAGGTCACAAATAAAACACCCGCCGAAGCGGGTGAATGATATAAATAATGAACTACTTAATTTAAAAAGATCGTATAGCTCGAACATGGTATAAATTACATTTACATGCCCATTCATTTGAACTGCCCTGACCATTAGTCCACCAAGCTCGATCAGCATCAGATTGAGTGGATCCCCAATATAAATCAAATTGACCTATACCTGCGAACCTTAAGTATGGCAACTCACTACTTGCTGGTAAGTACCAGTCATCATATCCATTTAATGAATAGTTAGCTGCTAATTCTGCTGCAGTTCCGGATTGTGAACAGCCCGCAAGAATACTTTCAGTATTTAATGCTCCTGATCCAATCCCAGTTCCATCAGCACCTTGTATAAATGTTCCTGTACAACCCCATTCCGCAGAATCAGATTGATCTACCGGTGCTGCCTCTAATCCATGCATACCGTCATCTGCAACATATATTACAATACCACCGGCAGGCCCCGAGTCGCCTACCGATACATAACTTGGGCAAAACTCTGGCATTGTTATATTACTGCTACCAAAGCGATAATATAATATTCGATATAAATCGCATACTTCAGATGTTCGATCATCGCTAGAATTTCCTGGAGGGCCTTGATCTCCCTGAATGCCCTGTGGACCAGGATCACCTTTTTCACCCTTAGGGCCAGGAATTAGCTGTATGTTACTAATAAGTTCACGAAGAATGGCGACTTCAGATTCTAGTGCCTGAATACGGCTATTATTCCCGTTTATTTTATTATCATTTTCATGTATTCGATTATCATTGTGATCTGATTTTGATTTTGCCATAGTGGCCTTAGAATCTATGTCTAATATTGTGGCATCATCTACAGCCATAGCAATGGAAGGGAAAAATAATAAAAAAAGTATTATTGATTTCATGATCGCACTCCTTACGTATTGTTATATAGCTATCGATTTGTGATAGTTATTTATTTTGTATAATATAACTTAATAATGAGCACTTCGGTCACTCCAAAATACACCCTGCACTTTTTATCTGCAAGTTGCATTTGTACGTGGGTTAAAATCAGATGCAAGTTATAAGGCCAGATAAGTCTGTATTGGTGCAATTCAGCAGTCGAAAAGTTACGGTAGTAAACAGACACTTAAACAATACCTGATATACACCATAAAACGCATCATATATCTTAAGAATCCATTGGTTACCTCCGTAGTCGTAAAATTGTTAATAATCTATGACCAGTTCTTGCTAATAATTTAGTTATGGTATTTTTATTTCAATCCAGATATCCAGTAGATCAGATACCGTCTTATTATCAAAATTTTGTGAAATATCTTCCCATAAATAGCTAGCAGGTACTATATTTACTGAAATAACATCGTCTGCTGAAGTGTTCTTTAAAATAGGCCATGCATTACCGAGCACCAGACTTTCAACAATTCCCTCCTGCTCTACATAAACTCGCGCAACCCCAGAGACAAGATCTGGCGCAATATTAATGACATCGTTATTCTTGATATCTATGTTGTTTTTTATCAAATTTTGCCAGTGGTCAGGCATATCGTTTTTAAGCGACAAGATTTTTATAACCTTATTAGCCTCAACATAGGATTTAAACATGCCCATTCGTTCTTTTTCACATTGAACTCTAAGGACACCACTATCATCTTCTCTTGCAGTATATCGTATGGTTAATAGAACATCTGTAATGGTGTTATAGTTAAAATGATTTGTATCTTTAGGTAGTTCCAGCCCCCAGTTGCTAATAACACCTGCCCCTTCGAATGGTAAGTATTGTGACCCGGACAGGTTAACCTCAAATAATCCTGAATCATTATTTGCACTACTGGTTGCAATATTCTGTCTGGATGACGCCCAGTCTCTTTTAAATCGAGAGTCGTTGTCTACCTTCTCTGCATATCCTTCAGTTACATCTGAAGATATTCTTATACGGTGATTTTGCAGGATAACTTTGCAATTAATATTAGTATATGGACCGGTAACACAAGGTATTGTAATACTAGCGTGTTTAATTCGTCTCATATAATGACCTGCATAGTCCATATCAAACAAGGATTCAGGTAAGACGAAATAACTGCTAGACTGGACAGGCAGAATAATGCGCGATGATAAGCGCGGCTTTATTAATAACCAGCTACCGCCAATACTCGAACGACTTAATATCGAAGCCAAACACTGGCATTACATGACACAACATTTTGAAAGCCACTTCAAAGGCCTGGTCGGTTCCGCTTTCAAACTAAAACAAGCCTGCCAGACATTAGGCTACCTGCGAACACCGGGATTAACGCCCTGTCGAGAACGATTGCCTTAAACACTAACACAACAACACCCCTTCCTGTATTCGGTAAACACCGATAGCTGCACTCGCCTGCAGTAAGGGCATTCACGTAAAAAGACCGCAGGCACCTTAATTTTTAAAATTTCGTAAGCTATAAAAATACTTTGAACTTGAATAAAGGGATTTTTTGTTATGCTTTTATTATTATGGGTGTCTTATCTATTACGTTCTTTGAACTTGAATAAAGGGATTTTTTGTTATGCTTTGATTAGTGTGGGTGTCTTATTTATTAATGGGTGTCTTATTTATTAATGACTGTCCCGGTAAGACGGATCAAGCACACTACGCGACAATCTCAGCATCAGCGACTCAGCATTTTCAGCCGTTAACAAGCGGCTATCCTGATGAAAATTAAGCCACAGTTTTCTCAGCCCCGGAAATCGCCTTATCGCTTTTAATTCAATACGTAAGTCTTCTACTAAACCAATCATACTGCGCTGCATTAAATTAAAACTGCTGAACTCAAGCGTCACATCACGATGTAGCAAGTGCAATGCCGCATGCACAGCCGCCGCGCGAAAATAATATTGTGCATAGTGACCTGAACTAACCTGTTGACTCAGATAAATATGGTCGTTAACAATATAACTGATCGCTTTAACAGACTGATCAACTGACTCTGCCTGGTACAGTGCAAAACCTTTACCCCATAACGCACGCAGATATAACTCTGTTGTTCTTTTCGCTTTTTTAAGCTGTACAGACTCGTTCATCATTTTATTACTAGAATGTCTGCAGTATATAATATACCGGATACCCATATTGAGTATCCGGCAAGCTACTTGCTACCGGTGTCCTGTATTCGTCTCTTCATTTGGTATACCATCAATAGGGCATTGGGCAACCCCAACCGTCTTGCGCGTGATCTTTTCAGCATCTTCCTTAGCCTTCATCGGATCATTCACCCAGGTGCGGTAAAACTCATAAGGACATTCAGCAACACCCTGATCACCTTCACCAGAATTAATTTTTCCTGTATAGCCTCGATGCATCAGTTTGAACAGATGGTTCTGTGACTGCCAGGTTTTCCGCGCATCACGTATCTGTGACACTGATAACTCGGCATACTGAATACCGTACTCCTCTTCTCCGCACTCACCCAGCGTATGCCCATCAAAACCGACTATTGCTGAATGACCAAAATATGAATACACACCATCAAAACCTGTGGCATTGGCAACCGCGACATAAGTATTGTTCATCCAAGCCATGGCTTTTGATACAATCACCTGCTGTTCTTTTGATGGATACATGTAACCCTGACATCTTACAATGAGTTCTGCACCACGCATTGAACAGTCGCGCCAGATTTCCGGGTAGTTACCGTCATCACATATGATCAGACTCACCATTAATCCCTTCGGTCCTTCAGATACATATGTACTGTCACCAGGATACCAGCCTTCAACCGGACACCACGGCATTATTTTGCGATATTTCTGAACAATTTCTCCCTCATTATTCATTAGTATCAGGGTATTATAAGGTGCTTTGTTAGGATGATCTTCATGCCGCTCACCGGTTAATGAAAACACACCCCAGGTATTTGCTTTCCGACAGGCTTCTGCAAAAATATCCGTTTCTTCACCCGGAATTGTTGAAGCCGTTTCGTACATTTCTTTTGCATCATACATAATGCCGTGAGTGCTGTACTCTGGAAATATAACCAGATCCATTCCTGGTAATCCTCGTTTCATACCAACCAACATGTCTGCGATTTTTCTGGCGTTATCCAGCACCTCGGCCTTTGTATGCAAACATGGCATTTTATAATTAACGACTGCTACTCCAACCGTATCGCTACTTGATGATATATCACCGTGTCTCATTTTTTTACCCCGTTAAACTTAATATACTTACACCGACAAATATTTACTGATTTGTTCAGTATCTACGTCTTTTCTTAAATCTTCATGGATGAAATTGCCTTTATCAATCACAATCAACCTGTCAGCTATCGCCATGGTAAAACTCAGAACCTGCTCTGATACAATGATTGTGATATCACGCAATTGCTGGATCTCATTTAGAATCTTGGCAATGTCTTTTATAATTGATGGCTGAATACCTTCAGTCGGCTCATCCAGAAGCAACACTTTTGGGTTAGTTACCAGCGCTCTTGCTATGGCAAGCTGCTGTTGCTGACCACCCGAAAGATTTCCTCCTTTACGATGCCGCATATCGTGCAGCACCGGAAACAGCGAAAAAATGTCGTCGGGAATTTTTTTTACTCCGGACACTCCCATGCCAGTTTCAATATTTTCCTGTACTGATAATGACGGAAAAATCATCCTGCCTTGTGGGACATAGGCGATGCCGTTTTCAACACGCTGAAAACTTTCGTTTTTAGTGACGTCAACTCCATCTACTTTAATGCTGCCTTTCCCAGCCTCCAGTATTCCAATAAGAGACTTGAACAGAGTTGTTTTACCCATGCCATTTCGCCCCATAATGGCAAGCGTTTCATTTTTTTTTGCTTCGAAGTTAATCCCGTGAATGACTTCACTCTGACCATAACTAACATGCAAATCTTTTACTTCAAGCATATTCAATGCTCCCTATATTAGTTAGCTTATTCATTCTAATGCCCCAGATATACTTCAATAACAGCAGGATCGTTCTGAACACTTTTCATATTACCTTCCGCCAGAATCCTCCCCTGATGAAGCACCGTGACCTTATCTGCAATTTTTTCTACAAAATCCATGTCGTGTTCAATTACCAGAACAGATCGGCCCTTCGAAATATTTTTCAGTAATTCAGCCGTTTGCTGTCGTTCACTGACACTCATTCCGGCAACCGGTTCATCCAGCATCAACAACTCTGGATCCTGAATAAGCAGCATACCAATCTCAAGCCACTGTTTTTGACCATGGCTTAACAATGCAGCTTCCATATCCAGAAAATCTTCAAGGAATATCTCTTTGGCAATCTCAAGTATTCGTGCGTCAATTTCTTCTGTACGTTTAAATACTAAAGATCCAAAGACACTTCTTCCTTTTGGGTACGACACCTCAAGATTATCAAACACAGAAAGGTTTTCATAAATAGAAGGCGTCTGGAATTTTCTGCCGACACCTGCATGCACAATTTCATGCTCCGATAATTTTGTGAGTTCCTTATTCTTAAACATGATACTGCCATCTGTAGATTTTGTTTTTCCACAAATTAAATCAAGAACCGTAGTCTTTCCTGCTCCATTAGGGCCAATCACGACCCTTAATTCATTTTTATCAATATATAAATTAAGACCGTCGACTGCTTTAAAACCATCAAAAGATACGGTTAAATCCTCAATCGCCAGCGTGTAATCTGAAATACTCATGATAATTACTCCCGGCCTGCTGCTTCACTGACCACTTCTGGTTCAGATCTGCTCTTTGATTTTAAGAATCGTTTCAACGACGAAATACACTTATTGCTTTTAAAGCAACCCGTTACTTTCGATCCATGTTTTTCCCAGATACCAGCCAGTCCGTTTGGAAAAAACATAACAACCGAAATAAACAAGCCACCCATCAGAAACAGCCATATCTCTGGATAGGTCTCAGAAAATATTGTTTTTCCAAAATTAACTGCGAGCGTTCCGTAAACAACACCGATCAGCGACATACGTCCACCAACAGCAGCAAAAATTACCATTTCAATCGATGGTACGATGCCAACAAAAGAGGGCGACATAAAACCGACCTGTAATGTAAACATGGCTCCACCGATCGCCGATATCATTGCTGATATGCAAAAGATAAATATCTTAAAATTGGAAACGTCATAGCCAGAAAAACGAACTCTGTCTTCTTTGTCTCTCATCGCCAGCAACAATCGTCCGAATTTACTCGTCAGAATATACCGGCTCAGAAAGATAACCCCGAATAATAATATGGCATTAATAAAGTACAGAATATATTTTGCTGAATCACTTCTGATATCCCATCCATTTAAGGTTCTGAGATCTGTAATACCATTAATACCACCGGTATAACCCTGCTGACCGACAATCAGTACAGTAAGAATCAGTGCAATGATCTGGGTAATGATTGCAAAATACACACCACCCACTCTGCGCTTAAACATCGAGAAGCCGATAATAAACGCAAAGATAGTCGGTATGACTAATACCGCCAGCAATGTGAAACTAAAGCTGGTAAACGGCTGCCAGAACATAGGCAGTTCCGTCAGCTGATTCCAGTCCATAAAATCAGGTATACCTGGTGTTGACTGAATAGCTGTATTTTCTGGGCTGGAAGCCTCCAATTTCAGGAACATGGCCATGCAATATCCACCCAACCCGAAAAATATTCCCTGTCCAAGACTTAAAATACCACCATAGCCCCATAGCAATACCAGACTCACTGCAGCAAATGCGTATGTCAGGTATTTGCCAACCAGATTTAGCCTGAACAAATCCAACCCAACCGGTAAGATTACGAAAATCAGGGCTGCCAGTATGGCAATGCCTATCATTCCGTTCTTACCACCTAATAATCTTTCATATATAAAATTCATGATTTTTCCTGGCTCGTTTATTTGCGCACTTTAATTGAAAACAATCCTTCCGGACGCATCATCAGGAACACCACTATCGTCAGTAGTGTAATGACTTTTGCCATCGACCCGCTGATAAAAAATTCCAGTATTGACTGCGCCTGTGCAATCGAAAATGCTGACGCAATGGTTCCAAACAGACTTGCTGCACCACCAAAAACCACAACCATAAACGTATCAACTATATACAGTGAACCTGTTGTCGGACCGGTTGATGCGATAGTTGTAAATGCTGCTCCTGCAATACCTGCTATGCCACAACCAAGCGCGAATGTAAGCCGATCAATTTTTTTAGTATTAATCCCGACTGCGCCACTCATTACTCTGTTTTGTGTTGTTGCACGTACACGCAAGCCCCATGTTGAGCGGTACATCAATATAAACACGCCTAAAGTAACAAAAGCCGTTAGTCCCAGCACAAAAATACCATTCAACGGAATATCTATAGTCTCTGTTGGTTGATACGAACCAAGCAACCATTCAGGTAATGTAGGACTTACTTCACGCGCACCAAATACCGAACGAAATATTTGCTGCATTATTAAACTCAGACCCCATGTCGCAAGCAATGTATCAAGAGGTCTTTTATATAAATGTCTAATCAACGCAAACTCTGCCAGATAACCAAGCAGCCCTGCTATAATAAAAGACAAAATAATTGCAAAAATAAAATAGTACTGAACAAACGCAGGGAAATATTGCTCACTCATTGCTGACAGCAGGTACGTTGTATAGGCACCTACTGCCATAAATTCACCATGGGCCATATTTATAACGCCCATTTGCCCAAAAATTATCGCCAGACCCAGCGCCATAAGTAAAAGCACACTAAACAGACTGAAACCAGCGAAGCCTTGCATTGCAAAAATTGATATCAATTCTTGTGTTGTATAGTCACTCATAACTAACACTCCGCATTAATAAATAAACTTATTATTTCTTTGATTATTGCCAACTTCCCTGTCAGCATATTTATTTCAGATAGCAATCACCTGACGCTTACTGATAACCTTTTGGAAACGGATTAGGCTCGATAAGATCTGATTCGAACACTACTGTTGCCTGACCATCTTCATTCCATTGTGCAACACGAGTTTTACTCCACAAATGGTGATTCTTATGAAGCTTTACGTAACCTTCTGGCGCAGTTTTCAGCTCAATATCACCCTTCTCAGATTCAGCAACCACTTTATCAACATCGAAGCTACCTGCCCTCTCAACGGCCGCTTTCCATAACCACGGACCAAGATATGCTGCCTGCGTTACATCGCCTATCACACTGTCTTCACCGTGCATTTTTTTGAATTCTTTAACGAATTTCATGTTGTTACTATTGGTCTGGCTCTGGAAATATTTCATTACAGAATAGAATCCTTTAAGATTCTGACCACCAATACCAAGCACTTCATCTTCTGTAACTGATAACGTCAGCAAAGTTTGTTTTTTACCGGTAATTCCCGCAGCTTTAAGCTGTTTAAACCAAGCCACGTTACTACCACCTACAACGGCAGCATAAATAACATCAGGCTTTTTAAGTCTGATTTTGTTTATCGTTGAACCGAATTGAGTATTACCAAGTGGCTTATAATCCTCACCAACAACTCGACCACCTAATACTTTTTCAATATGTTTTCTGGCAATTTTCATTGTAGTCCGTGGCCAGATATAATCAGAACCAATCAGATAAAATGTTTTTGCCTTTTTTTCTTTAGCTACCCAGTCAAGGCCTGCAAGAATTTGCTGCGTGGCTTCCTGGCCGGTATAAATTACGTTGTGTGACTGCTCAAGACCCTCATAAAATGTCGGGTAGTACAACAAGCCATTTTCTTTTTCAAAAACAGGCAGCGCTGCTTTTCTTGATGCGGATGTCCAGCAACCAAATACCGCAGCTACTTTATCTTTTACCAGAAGTTTTCTTGATTTTTCAGCAAAGGTTGGCCAGTCACTTGCACCGTCTTCCTGAATATATTCAATTTGTCTTCCTAAGATACCACCTGATTCATTAATCTGTTTAATTGCAAGTTTTTCAGCTTCCTGAGCACCGGTTTCACTGATTGCCATAGTTCCTGTCAGTGAATGAAGAATACCGACCTTTACTGTTTTATCAGTCACTGCTAGGCCTGTAGTATTTACTCCGGCAGCTACTGCAGTATTTATATTTGCAGTCATACTGACACCCAGCACGGCCCCCATTAAATATCCTAGTTTTGAAAACATAAATTTAGATTTCATTTTTTCTTAGCCCTCGATTAGCAATTATTCATCTGTTTAAATTAGCCGATGCACTCAATTGGTGAGAATCGGGCAGCATCATGCCGCTGTGTAATATATTGCAACCGTCATGCCAATAATAAAAATTACCTTTGTATCAACGCTTTTGACGGAATAAAATGAAGTCTTTACTAGAGCCCGTGTATATAACAAAAGAAAGTTAATCTATAACGTCTCTCAGCGTGGGCAATACAAGTACAGATTGAATAATAAATGCGACATTTTTGTGCATTAATTATTTACGCGCTATATTTTGATGCCTAATTCAGTATAAATTATTATAAAAAAAGCCGGATTAAAATAATCCGGCTTTGACCAAGAAAACTACAAGTCTTTATTATAATTTTTTCTGATCAGCCTAGCATCCACGGGCGACTGCCCTGACTTATTTGTTGGTAAGCTCCTTTGTTTTTTTCTTCTGACTCATGCTTGCAGTGTTTATCACTACATTCATGTTTCCTGCTTACTTTAAGTGGCTCATAAATTGCCCGCTCATTTCTTTCTCTGGCAATTCTCTCTTCATTTTTAAGTATTCGTAACTGCGGTGCAGAAATAAGCCGAGGTGATGGTGAATTACATTCCGGACACACTCTTAACGGTGAGTATTCCTGCAAAGACATCTGCTCTTCAAACTCGTTCTGACAACTCGGGCATTTGTATTCATAAATTGGCATTTTAGACTCCTGATTCTGTCTGCACATTAATAAGACCCCGCGTTACACAGGGCCTTAACTGTGTTTAACTGCTGGTTTTTGCCAGATCGGTTCCGGGCTCAATTAATATCGACGGTCCCTCTTCTTTAATATTAATATCACCTTCAAAAATTTCTGTCGGTAGCCACAATGTTGCACAGGCATTTGGTATATCCACAATTCCACTTATATGACCTTCTACCGGTGCGGTACCTAAAATTGCATAAGCCTGCTCGCCGGTATAACCATGAAGTTTCAAATGTTCTATCGCGTTCAGACAAGCCTGCCTGTATGCAACATGAGCATCAAGATAGTGCTGACCACCTTCTTCATCTACCGAAATACCTTCAAAAATTAAATAGTTGCTGTATCGTGGTTCCATTGGGCTGGGCTTAAAAATTGGATTCTTGACGTTATATTTTTTCATACCGCCTTTTACCAGACCAACTCGAACATCGAGGTAACCAGCCATTTCTATCGCACCGCAGAATGTTATTTCACCATCACCCTGCGAGAAATGAAGATCACCCATTGATAAACCTCCATCTTTTACATACACAGGAAAATACACACGTGAACCGCGTGACAGGTTTTTTATATCACAGTTACCACCATGCTCGCGTGGAGGAACGGTTCTCGCTCCTTCTTTCGCCGCTTCTGCTGCTTCTGCCGGCTTCATTCTTCCCATTACTGCTGTTTCGGCATAAGGCAAAGTAGCCAGTGGCGGAACGCGATCCGGATCTGTAGCAACAAGTCCGCCTTCACGCTCATTCCATTCATCAAGCAATTCCTTAGATGGCAAACAACCAATCAGCCCGGGATGCATAATACCGGCGAACTCTACGCCTGGAATGTGTCTTGATGAAGCATAGATACCGTGAAAGTCCCAGCATGCTTTATTTGCATCAGGATAATGTTCGGTTAAAAAACCGCCGCCATTTTCTTTTGCAAACAGGCCAGTAAAACCCCAGTCTGATTCTTTAAGAACACCGACATCCAGAATATCCACAACCATTAAGTCACCTGGCTCTGCACCTTCGACACCAATTGGTCCACTTAGATAATGCACCTGTGTCAAATCAACATCTCTTATATCATCGGCGCAGTCATCATTTTTTATCTGCCCGCCTGTCCAGTCCAGACATTCGACACGAAACTCATCACCGGGCTTTACCATGCTCACCATTGGAATATCTGGATGCCAGCGATTATGTATTACACCATCCTGCTCATCTGCCGGTTTAGTAACATCAATTTTAATGATTGTTTCCATTTTTTTTACCTCTTCATAGATTTATACAATTTGTCTAATGAAGAACGCTGTGATGGATGGCTTTTCAAAAAGCTAACCATATCTAGTAGTTTCGAGTTCACCTGACAACAGTTTATCTAACTACTTACGTTCGTCTGAAATTGATCATTGCAATCCATGTGCCAACACAACATGCACTCAAATCAGTCTATTAATACAGCCGCACCCTATGTTATTGTTTTTTTCTGCACAGTATCTGTGCGTATTTCTTCAGTCATGCACAGCCCTATTACATTTCTACTAGCGCAGACAATCACCACATATACTCATCTGCCGCAATGCTTAAGCTGAAACTTTATGACCCGCACAATATGCAACTAAAAAAGCCGGCATATAGCCGGCTTTTTTAGTTGCATAATTTAATTAATCTACCAATCCTAACTGCTTGTTTTCAGCATCCCCTGATCGGTAATAAAGTCAATTATTTCAGCCAGACCTTGACCTGTTTTTAAATTAGAAAATATAAACGGCCGTTCACCGCGCATTTTTTTTGCATCGCGTTCCATTACCTCCAGCGATGCACCGACATAAGGCGCCAGATCGATTTTATTTATTACCAATAAATCTGATTTTGTTATTCCCGGCCCGCCTTTTCTTGGGATTTTATCCCCTGCTGATACATCGATCACATATATCGTAAGATCAGAAAGTTCGGGGCTAAATGTCGCACTGAGATTATCACCACCACTTTCTACCAGTACGAAATCAAGATTCTCAAATTTTTCACTCAGCTGCGCAACTGCAGCCAAATTCATTGAAGCATCTTCCCGAATCGCAGTATGCGGACATCCACCTGTTTCAACACCGATAATCCGCTCTGCATCGAGCGCATTATTTTTCATAAGAAACTGTGCATCTTCTTTCGTATAAATATCATTAGTCACCACCGCGATGTTATATACATCCCGGAGTGAGCCGCATAAAGCCTGTAATAATGCAGTCTTTCCAGAACCAACCGGTCCACCAACCCCTATTCGTAACACTTTATCTTTTGTCATTTTTTTACCCTGTAAAAATTCTATTATGACCGAAATAACCGGCTGTACTGTGTTTCATGGAAGGCACTGGCCATTGCCAGACCTGGCAGTGCGCCTCCTAATTCATTATCTGGCAACATTTTTGCTCGCCTGCATAACGGCTCTATACAGTCACCCAAATGAAGTAACATTTTCTGCCCTGCCGTCTGACCCATTGATAACAGTTTCACTGCTGCTGCTACCATATTTTCACACCAGGCCCATATAAACCCAGCAACAGCATCATCTGATGAAATTCTCCAGCGCTGACAAACCAGTGCATACAATGTTACATAACTGACTTTTTGGCGTTGCCATTGTGCCGCTCCCTCTACTTCAAGGTCTGTTAACAAACGGGTCAATGCATAGCCAACCTGACAATCTTCGTCATGCAGTTCAGCCGATTCACGAAACGCCAGCAGTGTTGAATTCCATTTTCTAACCGACTGTATATTTTCACTCTGCCACGCCTGCATTAAACGATATAGCACTGCCAGATCAAGATTTGCCAGTCCGAAGTTCATCTGTGCAGTCAGCCATTCTTCAATATCGCTTTCTGTTTTTAACTGACCTGAATCAATTGCGTATTCAAGACTTTGTGAATAACTGAACGAACCAATGGGCAAGGCAGGACTAATTAACTGCCATAAGCGAATCATTGAAAGCTGCTTACTCATGTTTTAGTGCTCATGCTGCTGATCACCATGTCTATGGCCGCCACCGTATGCACCGGCTTCTGGTTCAAACGCAGCCTTTTCAACCATTACATCCAGACCAAGGCCGTTAATCATTTCATCTAGCACATGATCATGCTGATATCTTATCCAGCTTTCCGAAATTTGCAGACTGACATGCCGATTACCCAGATGATAACTAGCACGTGCCAGCTCTAGCGGGCTGTGACTATAGACCGTTGATACGGTTTCATCTGCCGCGATTACTTCAACAATCTCACCGGTGTTTGTTTTTAAACAGTCTCCACCTCTCAGTAAATTTCCTCTGGGTAAAATAACTGCCACATCACTGCCATCATCGAGCACGGTTTTAAATCGACTCTTCTGTCGTAGTTCAAACGGCAGTGTTAATGTGAATGCTGCCGTCTGTTTTTTTTCACATACGAGATTAATTTCTCTCATTGATATTTATCCGTTAATATTTGATCGTTAAAATAGGAAATAGCGCTGCGCCATTGGCAAAATTTCTGCCGCTTCACATACCAGGAGCTCACCGTCTGCACGCACCTCATAGGTCTGAGAATCTACTTCTATTTGTGGCTGGTAGTCATTTAACAGCATGTCTTTTTTTCTTATGCTTCGCGTGTTACTCACGGGCCTTACAATGGATTTAAGCCCCAGCTTAGTTTTAATATCACTTTCAAAAGCAAATTTTGAGACAAAAGTTATCGAAGTATTATGACAAGCCTTTCCATAAGCGCCGAACATTTTTCGGTAATGCACCGGCTGTGGTGTCGGAATTGAAGCGTTCGGATCTCCCATAGGCGCTGCCGCAATCATGCCGCCTTTAATAATCAGTGCCGGTTTGGTTGCAAAAAAAGCTGGTTTCCATAAAACCAGATCCGCCAGCTTTCCGACTTCCACTGAGCCCACGTCCTCTGCGATACCGTGTGTGATGGCCGGATTTATTGTGTATTTTGCAACATAGCGTTTTGCACGCTGGTTATCATTGCGCTCACTATCGCCTTTTAATGCCCCTCGCTGTTGTTTCATTTTATGTGCTGTTTGCCATGTGCGAATTAAAACCTCGCCGACTCGGCCCATGGCCTGCGAGTCTGATGCGATCATCGAAAACGCGCCAAGATCATGCAATATATCTTCTGCTGCGATCGTTTCTTTTCGGATGCGCGAGTCTGCAAACGCAACGTCTTCTGCAATATTCGGGTCGAGATGATGACATACCATCAGCATATCAAGATGCTCGTCGACAGTGTTTACTGTATAAGGACGTGTCGGATTGGTACTTGACGGCAGCACATTTGACTCGCCACAAGCTTTTATAATATCAGGCGCGTGTCCGCCACCCGCCCCTTCCGTGTGATATGTATGAATAGCACGGCCTTTAAACGCAGACAGAGTATCTTCAACAAAACCCGATTCGTTTAGCGTGTCTGTATGAATCGCTACCTGTACATCGTATTTTTCTGCCACCGACAAACAGTTATCTATCGACGCCGGTGTAGTACCCCAGTCTTCATGTAATTTAAGGCCCATCGCACCGGCTTCAAGCTGTTCTTCCAGTGCTAATGGCAAACTTGCATTGCCTTTTCCAAGAAAGCCCAGGTTCATTGGAAACTCATCGGCAGCTTCCAACATACGATGTAAGTTCCAGATGCCCGGTGTACAGGTTGTTGCATTTGTCCCTGTCGCCGGGCCGGTTCCACCACCCAGCATCGTGGTAACACCCGACATTAATGCTTCTTCAATTTGTTGGGGGCATATAAAATGAATGTGTGAATCAACACCTCCAGCCGTTACTATATTTCCTTCACTGGCTATGACTTCTGTTCCCGGGCCAACAACAATATCAACACCCGGCTGCACATCCGGGTTTCCGGCTTTACCAATCGCTACAATTCGACCAGCCTTAATACCGATATCAGCCTTTACAATACCCCAGTAGTCTAAAATCAATGCATTGGTTATTACCACATCAACAGTTTCAACACAGCTTACCTGACTCTGCCCCATGCCATCACGAATTACTTTTCCGCCACCAAATTTTACTTCCTCACCATAAGTCGTCAGATCTTTTTCAACCTCGATGATTAATTCGGTATCCGCCAGACGAACCCTGTCCCCAACAGTAGGCCCATACATTTCAGCATAAGCTGTTTTATTTATTGTCACCATATCAGGACTCCAGAGCCGCCATTATTTCACCACGAAAACCATACACTTCACGTTTGCCTGCATAAGCAACCAGTTCAACCTGACGTGACTGCCCCGGTTCAAAACGTACCGCCGTACCTGCTGCAATGTTTAATCTGAAGCCTCTGGTTTGTTCTCGTTCAAACACCAGCGCCGGATTGGTTTCATAAAAATGATAATGTGAACCAACCTGAACAGGCCGGTCTCCGCTATTTGCCACAGAAACACTCACTGTATCTCTGCCAATATTTAGTTCAATGCTGCCGTCATCTATCAATAATTCACCGGGTTTCATTTTTTACCTCTTTACACGATAGGCTGATGAACAGTAACCAGCTTAGTTCCATCAGGGAATGTGGCCTCTACTTGCACTTCGTCAATCATTTCTTCAATTCCATCCATGACCTCTTCGCTTCTTAATAAAGTAGCGCCATAACTCATAAGCTCTGCCACAGTCTTACCCTCACGTGCCCCCTCCATAATCGCACAGGAGATATATGCCACTGCTTCCGGATAATTCAGCTTTAAACCTTTGTCTTTTCGCCTTTCAGCCAACAGACCTGCTGTAAACAGCAAAAGTTTATCTTTTTCTCTTGGTGATAATTCCATCGTTTTCTCTCTTTTATCAGGTGGACCAAATTCGCGGTACACATGTTTTTAGTTTTTTTTGTTTATCTCTGACAACAGACCAAATCTGCGTAAAATATTCTTTTGCCTGCTCCGCCGAGTTACCCAGATAACGACACACAAGAAGATCGTTTATGAGAGTTACTGATATACTTTTTTCTGTTTTGTTATGCCATACATCCTGCAACACATCACGTGCCTCTTTATCTATTTGTGTCGCCAACAGCGTACCAAATACAGTATTGTTATTTAATCCGCATCTTGCCCGTAGTAAATCAGAGTTTCCTTCAAGGCTGTTAGTTTCTAAATACAATGGAGATCCCTCTCGATACACTCGCATTTGCTGGATGATTTTTCCCTCTGTATATTTTTCTCCTGCCGCAGGCCGTCCTAGGCAATTAATCTCCCAGCCGCAAAACATCGCCCTTTCAGATAACTCTATCTCTGTTACCAGTTCACTACGACAGGCATTAAAAAATATTGTTTCCTGCGGGAACCACTCTAAGAAGCAGTTATCGGCCACTTTAAATCGTTGCTTCTGAACCGCTTTCAACAAACCACTACGATAAAATTTTCCTGCTGATGGCGTCGTAGCCAGTACATGGGAACCTTCATCAAGTGTCATATTTATTTCTAATTTATCACCACCTACCAGACCACCAGGCGGATGAATAAGATAAACATGACAGACCGACCCTTCTGGGTAGAAAGGCCGCTGCACTCTCAGCGGGCCATAGTGTTCGCGTTGTGCGAGCACTGTTTTTTCATTTTTGTTTTTAAACCACAGAGACAATTTCGCCTTCCATTCAGGCTCACAGTTTTCAGGTTTAACGGCTAACAAGATGCCACCCCACCACAATACTAAAAGCAGCCAGAAATATCTTCAGAGCCGCAGCCAGATAAACACCGCGACGATTTAATTTTTCCATAACAAAACCAAAAGCACCACCAAAGCAGACCATGGCAATAAAGACACCGACACTAAAGACACCGATGTAGTATATTGAATACAGGAATTGAGTATCTTGCATAACAGGTATCAGTGCTAACAACGAGGCTGATCCCGCCACTCCATGCAGACCACCGACAAAATAGGCCTTATGCTCATGCTGATGCTCTGTAATAGTCTTATCATTTTCAGCATGCCAGTGTAAATGTGCAGCCATACCCTGATGACGATGAAAATGAAATCGCATTTTATGTTTCTTGATTTTTATAATAAGCAAGATGCCCAGAATAATAAGCAACAGACCCACTAGCCGTTCTGCCACATCTGCCACATTTTGTATCGATGATGCTATTGAGTGGCTCGCAATCTCAAACACAGCGACCAGACTCAATAAAATCAATGCATGGCCCGTTGACCATTTAAGCGCATAACGCAGACTTTTTTGCAAGCTCGACTGATCCGATGACAACACTGACACGGCAATAATATGATCAGCATCTAACGCGTGTATCAGCCCCAGAGCAAATGCCACCATGACAAGACTAGACATTTCTTCAATCATTTTTATCCTGCTTTTTATAACCACCTTATTCTCTTGCTACAGCAAAGCAAATATCAGACCAGTTTAGAAAAGTCTTTAATAACAGGTACTTAATTATTTCAATCACCGGTCTGGTGCGTTAAATAAGGGCCATCGCACCAGATCAGTGCAGACAATTATTGCAATAATAAAAGCTAAGTGTACTAATTATTATTCAGAATCGAATTCATAAGCAGCATGCTGATTACTAAAAATTCATCGGGCATACTTATGACGTCATTAATTTGCGGGGTTATATTCCAGCCGTTATTAACTGCCGAAATAACAGCATACTATCGTGAGACCGACTTATGGGATAAGCAGTCTCGTTACAAACATTGCTAAATTCCTTTTAGCAACAACGCTTACAATATATCTTGTCGACTAATTTTCATGCGCCTAATGCGATTATAATCACATTTATGTGGCTGGATCTTTAATCAAGGTCACATCGTTTATTTTCATGTATTGCAACCGCTCTTAACTTAAAATCCAGAGACCAACCGATCTTCTAGTCAAATAAAGGCTTTCGCTTTAACGGGCATTGCATAATATCACCATCCATTCCCAAACATTCGTAGATCGCATCCAATGCCTGCTCTTCGGTTGGGAAAATATTTTCTTCTGCTATCACCTCTATCAAATGAGTTGCCCGCATCACATCAAGTATCTGCTTTTTAAGGCCACTAAATACCACGGTAATATTATTTTCATTGAAGCGCTCAACCAGATGGTGCAATACTTCTTCACCAGATGCATCAATTTGATTTATACCATCACTAACCACCAGAATATATTTTGCATCTTTATGTTCAGCAACTGCCTTAAGCATAGCGTCTTCAAAATAGGCAACGTTGGCAAAATACAAAGAGCCGTCAAACCGAATTGCGATAATTTTGTCATCGGTTTCCAAATCATCACAGACTGAAACATCACGCAAGATACGACCTTTATAGCGACCCAATATAGCTACCCGTGGCCGCATCGTGCGATACAAATACAAAACCACCGCTAAAGACGCACCCAGAATAATGCCGTGATCCAATTTAGGCGCGAAGCCTATGGTTGCAACAAATGTTATGATGGCGGCAATCCCATCGTGAAAATTTGCGCGCCAGATGTGTTTGACAGAAACCAGATTAATTAAGCCGAATACTGCCATGATGACAACAGCTGCTAGCGTCGCTTTAGGCAAGTGATATAACAACGGTGTTAAAAACAACAGGGTAATGACCACAATAACAGCCGTTACCACTGATGAGAATCCTGTTTTTGCACCGGCATTAAGGTTTACTGCGGAGCGTGAAAACGAACCTGACGATGGATAGGATTGAAAGAAACTACCAACAATATTTCCCAGCCCCTGACCCATTAATTCCTGGTTAGGATTCACTCTGTCCTTGGTTTTTGCAGCCATCGCTTTCGCGATCGAGATTGCTTCCATAAAACCAACCATAGCGATAATGATGGCACCTATCATCAAATGACTGAATGCCTGATAGCTGAATGCCGGCATTACAAATCCCGGCAATCCTTCCGGTATACCACCCACCACCTTGCCACCAAGGGTTTCAAAACCTGTCAGGTAACTGGCGACTGTGGTTGCTGCAACCGCTATCAGAACCCCTGGATATTTTGGGAAGTATCGCTTCACAATAATCATAATGGCAAAAGCACTTAGTCCCATCAAAAAGGTCGCCAAGTGTGTTTCAGTCAGGTTCTGAATCACACCCCATATACGCACCGACAAAAAGTGATCACTGGCATCACCTGGCATTGCAACACCAAATATTTTTGAAACCTGTGTTAAGCCAATAAACAATGCCGCCGCATTAGTAAACCCAACAATAACCGGGTGCGATAAGAAATTAACAATAGCGCCGAGTCTAAATGCACCCAAAGCAAACTGAAACAAGCCCACCAACAAGGTTAAAAACATCGCGGTAGGAATATACATCGCCATGTATTGTTCTGGCGTATAGCCCGATGGCATCATCAGTATCACTACCGGTGTTAATGTAGTCGCGGTCATGGTTGATACTACTGCTACTGGCCCGGTACCAAGCTGTCGTGATGAGCCCCACAGAGCAGCTACAAACACGGGCACGAATGAAATATATAAACCATAAACTTCCGGCAAGCCGGCCAGCGTTGCATAGGCCATTGACTGAGGTATTAATACTAAGGCAACTGTTAAGCCGGCGACTAAATCAGCTCGTATAACTTTTGGGTCTTTTAATTCATGAATCCATGTTAGAAATGGAAAAAGCTTTTTAATCATTACAAATTTCCCCAAACTTTTATTATTTTATTGATAAACCTTAAGCCATTAGCACGGCTATAACAAATCGATCCATTAAACTATATCAAGTTATCAGAAAATATAGCCAGCCAGCTGTTGCGCAGCTAAAAATCACCGGAATAATACCGGCTTTATATTTGAACAAAGCAGTAAAGGCAAAAACACCAATAGCTGCAGAAACCCATTCAAATTCACCACTATAACCCTGTGGCCACAGCACATGATAGGCAAAAAAGCACGCAAGGTTAATAATCACGCCGACCACGGCAGCCGTTATAGCGGTTAATGGCGCGGTAAACTTAAGATCACCTCGGCTCGCTTCAACAAACGGCCCGCCCAATAAGATAAACAGAAAAGAAGGCAGAAAAGTATATAAGGTCGCAATACTGGCACCCGCAACACCGGCTATAAACACCATATCAGGGCCGAATAATTCTTTTGTCCAGCCTCCCACAAACCCGACAAAAGCGACAATCATGATCAATGGTCCGGGGGTTGTTTCGCCGAGTGCCAGCCCGTCTATCATTTGTATTGATGTTAACCAGGCATACTGCTCAACAGCGCCCTGATAAACATAGGGCAAGACGGCGTAAGCGCCACCGAAGGTAACCAAAGCTGCTTTCGTAAAAAACCAGCCCATTTGCGTCAGCGTGCCTTGCCAGCCATAAGCCATGCTTAACACCAGTAACACGGTCAGCCCCAGCAGCAGTCCTACAACTAAATATAGAATAAATCGAAAGCCGTTAAATCGTGCATGCTCCGGTACGCTGGTGTCATCATCGATCAGCGCCTTACCATACGAGGTACTTGAGCCTGACTGATGAGCACCTGCTTTAAACTTTTCAGGGGCAAGCCGGGAACCGCCGTAACCCATCAACGCAGCTATTAATACGATATAGGGAAATGACACATCAAAAACAAAGATAGCGATAAAGGCCAGTAAGGCGATACTTTTCAGCACATTGTTAGTGAGTGCCCTGCTTCCAATTCGATAAGCTGCGAAAACAACTATCGCCGTGACTGCCGGTTTAATGCCATATAAAACACCAGCTACCATATCCACATCGCCAAAACTGAGATATACCCAGGTCAGTGTGATAAGAATGAACAGTGAAGGAAGCACGAAAAGAACACCGGCTGCGACACCACCCCAGACACCATGCATCAACCAGCCTATATAGGTTGCCAGTTGTTGCGCTTCCGGCCCCGGCAATACCATGGTGTAGTTCAGTGCATGCAAAAAACGCTGCTCTGAAATCCAGCGACGTTTTTCAACCAGCTCCTGGTGCATCATGCTTATTTGTCCCGCTGGCCCGCCAAAACTGATAAAGCCGAGCTTAAGCCAGTATAGAATAGCTTCTCTAAAGCGCACTGGCTCTGGTGATTCTGCGCCTGACGGATTACCTGAGGACATACATATTCCCTTTTTTATTTTTATTTTTATTTTTATTTTTCAATGATTATTAACTGCTTGTCACAATCATTTTTTCATCCAACTTTCCTTTGTCAAACTATAACATGTCAAAAACATATTGCTTATGTCCCAATCAAAAAAGTAACCCGATTAGGGTTACTGCAGATTCGACGCTGATACGATCTATTTATCGACAGAAAAACATTTGATATTTTCGCTGACTAACAACTAACCCTGCTTGGATAATTCCAGATCACAAACCACTCGATTTCTGCCCGCTGCTTTTGCATTATAAAGCGCTTTATCAGCCACTCTGACTAGCGTTTCATGCTGATCTGGTTTTTCAGGAACAGTAGAGGCTACGCCAATACTGACTGTAACATAGGCCGAAACTTTTGATGCTTTATGTTCAATCTTAATCTGCTCCAGCTGCGAACGCATATTTTCCGCAATCACACAGGCACCTTTAGTGTCGGTAGCCGGTAATAAGGCAACAAATTCCTCACCACCATAACGTGCAATTAAATCGGCAGGCCGGTGCAACACTTCCGTCAGGCAGCTGGCCACTTGCTTAAGACAATCATCACCTTGTTGATGACCGTATTCATCATTGTATTGTTTGAAATAATCGATATCGAACATCATGATGCTCAGTGGCTGATCTTCTCTTATTGCTCGATTCCATTCGCTGATTAAATGCTCATTAAAATACCTGCGATTATATAATGATGTCAGCGCATCTTTTGATGATAACTCTTTTAATATCGCATTTCTTTCTTCCAGTTTCTTATTTGTTTTTATTATTTCCTGATGTGATGACTCAATTGCACGCAATAACGACTGCGTTTCACTGACATCTCTCAATACCGCCACAAAATACCGCACACCTTCTATTTCTGTGTCACTGACGGCAACCTCTATAGGAAATGATTCTCCATTTTTTCTCTGAGCCGTAGAAACCAGCCGTCGACCACTCAACATGACATTTGTTTCATGCGCATGATCTTTCAACATAAGTTTGTGTTGATCACGAAAAGCATTTGGCATAAGACACTCGACAGGCTGCCCAATCAATTCATCGCGCTGATAACCAAACTCTTGAGTAACCCGCGAATTGACCAACAGAATTTTACCGCGACTATCTGTTGTAACAATACAATCCAGCGCCGTTTCCATAATCGAGTTTATAAATATTTCTTTTTCCTGAATCGCTAATTCACTACGTTTATGTGCGCTGACATCCACCAGTGTCAACAAAAAACCATCAACTTGCCCCTGAATATTATTAACAGGTTTTAAGTTCCAGTCCCAGTAATAGACATTTCCATTGTTTGCACTCAATGGAAATGGCTTTGCCTCAGCGTAGAAACCCTCACCGCTCGAACGCACCTGATTGAATATCTTTTCTGTCTCTGCATCGGGATAAAAATCAAAATGATTTTTTCCAACAAAATCTTCTATACCAAGCCCCCTGTTATCTGCTTCTGCAAAGGCTTTATTTACTCGCAGGTAATTATAATCAATATCAAGTGTTGCAAACAAAACATGTGTGCTGCAAAAAATATCTTCCATGATATTGTTCGCTATCTGTATTTGTTCACACATCTCTGAATTTGACTGACTTAAACGTATAAATTTTTCAACTGTTTTTTGGTTATTGCGGGAAATAAGATGCGTCAACACAATAAAGACTATTATCAACAATCCAATTGAATTCGATAGCTGTCGGCTATCTGAAAGCTCTTGAATAGCTAACGGCCCAAGCAACGGGATAACAAACAGGGTGTATGCTCGCGAACTTGCTGCATTAGTTGCTAGCGCGCCGCCAGCCATCCCAGTCAGTACCAGCAATATAAAATAGTGCATTTCATGCGTACTGTGGTCTGGCTTCAGCCAGATTATGCTGCCCCATACGCTGCCACTGACTATCACGCCCAGATAATAAAGATATTCCCAGTTCTGATTGTTTCGTTGCTGGTCTAGCCTGGAATATTTGACAGATAAAAAGTATCTGATTGCATTCATTGTCACTATCACACACAACCAGATCAGCAGCTGTGGCATCTTGAAATATTGCCACGTCACCAGCATCACAAAACCTGCTATCAGGCTTGCGTAAATAAAGGTTGTGAACGAATTTTTATACAGCAATTCGATACGATTATTCAGATAGGACGGTTCGGCTGTGCTGAAAAACATGACAGTTTTGTTTTGCTCTTATCTTTAGACACTACAAACTATAGACAACAGCCGGTCAAACTCAACCAAACAAACGATAAAATCGATAATTACTACAATCTTGTAACAGAACTGTTAACGGAATGTTTCAGCGTAAAGGGCAAGATACTTACCACTGCTATATGCACGCCTATAACAGTGGTTATGACTACTCACATCATCAGTCACCCGACAATGGTTTGAAGCGTTTTGCGCTGACACTCTCTTCATATTCAAAATAACAGTCCTGGGTCATATCCAGCTTTGGTTTATACTGATGACCAGCCTTTAACTGCAGTTTAAATCTGTAATATTTTTGCACGGTTTCTGGCTCTTCACGCCTGCAGCGAGTCTTTAGCTCGTGACTGCCTGGCTTCAGCTCCAGTTTATTGTTTTTTAAACTGACATTTTCCCCATCCACACTATACACTTCTACCTTAATCACCGATAAAGGATTCCAGCCCGGAATACCTTTAATCACTGCCATACCCGGATTGTCGCTTTTAGAAGCCGTGCTGCACGCTGTCAGTACCACACTGATAAACATCAGTGTTATCTTAAAATATTTTCTAAATATCATATTTCTTTCCAATGACCTTAAGCCGCCTACTTGTTATCATAGTTAATCGTTCTGTATCACGCCATGATACATCACAATCAACCACTATTAATCTGAAACTATGACTGAATCGGCAACAATATCGAGCACCCAGCGCAGACAAGCCATTGATAAAGTGACTTGGATCGGTGTACTCGTCAATATCCTGCAAACACTGTCCAAGCTGATTGGCGGTGTCATGACGCAGTCGCAGGCTCTTGTAGCAGATGGCATCCACTCATTATCCGATCTGATCACCGACGGCATGGTGCTGTTCGCCTCTAAACATGCACACGCCGAAGCCGATGAAGAACATCCCTACGGCCATGGCCGCTATGAAACACTAGCCACCGTCGCACTCGGCATACTCCTTATGATCGTAGCAACCGGGATTGCTATCGACGCATTCGACCGGCTGCTATCTGATCAGCCAATTGCCATTCCGGGGCCTGTAGCAATTGCTATCGCCGTGTTTTCAATACTCAGTAATGAAGCGATGTTTCGCTATGCACTGAACACGGCACGCCGAGTCAAATCCAGCATGCTTGAAGCCAATGCTTGGCATAGTCGCAGCGATGCCCTGTCATCCATTGTTGTGTTAATTGGCCTAGCTGGCACAATGATCGGACTACCTTTACTGGATGCCATCGCTGCGATATTGGTAGCGCTAATGATTGCTCATATGGGATGGAAGGTCAGTCACTCGTCAGTACAGGAGCTGGTTGACTCTGCACTCGACAGCGACACCGTTGAGTCGATCCGCCAGCATATCGATTCTCTGGATGACGTTAAACACCTGCATATGCTGCGAACCCGCAAAATGGGCGATCAGGCTCTGGTTGATGTCCATATTCAGGTTTCATCCAAACTCAGCGTGTCCGAAGGTCATCGCATCAGCGAGGCCGTTGAGCACACCCTGCGCGACAATTTTGATGAAATCAATGATGTAACAGTGCATGTCGATGCTGAAGATGACGAAGAAACCGATCATACAGAACCAATGCCGATATTGCGCAATGAGTTGATTCCCTTACTCAAACAACAATGGCGCGACATTCCGCAAACCCATCAAATCAGCAACATTACGCTGCATTACATCGATGGCCGTATCGAGGTTGATTTATTTCTTCCACTAAGCGTTATCAAATCACTGGATGAGGCAAAAGAATTACAAAATGCTATTAGACATGCCAGCGAACAAGTGCATAATGTTCGTCGCGTTAAAGTGTATTTTCACTAATATGCACCAAAATAGTGCGCTCGTTTTCAATGCGCACCGCTATGGTGCGGCTAGAATTTAAAAACTGCTAGAATCAATCACTTAGCAGCAGTTTAAGCATGGCACGCTTTATGCTCGTTTTATATTACTAAAATAATTTTTACCCCGCTGATGAGTTTGGTCGGCGGCAAAATAATCCTTTAAAACTCTTTTGGAGAACTTAACAATGTCTTTTGCTGACGTTAAAAAAATGGTCGAAGACAACGATGTAAAATTCGTTGATTTCCGTTTCACTGATTCACACGGTAAAGAACAACATGTATCGGCGCCGGTTTCTTGTATTGAAGAATCTTTATTTGAAGACGGTCGCATGTTCGACGGCTCTTCAATCCAGGGCTGGAAGCACATCAACGAATCTGACATGATCATGATGCCTGATGCCTCTACTGCCGTTATGGACCCATTCTGTGAAGATGCAACCATGAACATCCGCTGCTCAATCGTTGAGCCAGCTGATATGCAGGGTTACACTAAAGACCCACGCTCACTCGGTATGCGTGCTGAAGAATACCTGAAATCTACCGGTATTGCCGATATCGCTCTGTTTGGTCCTGAAAACGAATTCTTCGTTTTTGACAGCGTTACCTGGACTGATGAAATGGGTGAAAAATCATTTAAAATCGGTTCTGAAGAAGCGGCATGGAGCTCAGGCAAGCAGTCTGAAGCGGGTAACATGGGTCACCGTCCTGGCGTTAAAGGTGGTTATTTCCCGGTTCCTCCAGTCGATTCATTACAAGACCTGCGTTCTGCCATGTGTTTAGCTCTTGAAGATATGGGCCAGACGGTTGAAGTACACCACCACGAAGTAGCAACAGCTGGTCAGTGTGAAATCGGTGTCGCTGCTAATACACTGGTTAAGAAAGCTGACGAAGTTCAGATTCTGAAATATGTTGTGCATAACGTAGCTCACGCTTACGGCAAAACAGCGACTTTCATGCCTAAACCAATCGTTGGTGACAACGGTAACGGCATGCACGTTAATATGTCTTTGGGTAAAGATGGCAAAAACATCTTCATCGGTGATGAGTACGGCGGTCTGTCTGAAACAGCACTGTTTTTCATTGGCGGTATCATCAAGCACTCACAGTCGCTGAATGCATTTGCTAACTCTTCAACCAATTCTTACAAGCGCCTGGTTCCGGGCTTTGAAGCACCTGTTATGCTGGCCTACTCGGCTCGTAACCGTTCAGCCTCTATCCGTATTCCATACGTAATGAACCCTAAAGGTCGTCGTATTGAAGTGCGTTACGCTGATTCGACAGCTAACCCTTACCTGTGCTTCTCCGCTATGCTAATGGCTGGTATCGACGGTATCCAGAACAAGATTCACCCTGGCGACCCGATGACTAAAGATCTGTATGATCTGCCTCCTGAAGAAGAAGCACTGATCCCACAGGTTTGTTCTTCTTTCGATCAGGCTTTAGCAGCACTGTCTAACGACCGTGACTTCCTGAAAGCCGGCGGTGTATTCAGCGATGAAATGATCGATGCCTTCATTGAACTGAAAATGGAAGAAGTACAGCGTTTACGCATGACCACTAACCCATGCGAATTTGATATGTACTACAGCGTTTAATCGGCTACACGATTTAAACTCGAAAAAGCCCCGCTCTAGCGGGGCTTTTTTTATTCCCAAGATATATCCTCGCTTTATCGGCTGTTTTCAGACCATGTAAACCCAGCCTTTAGGACCACTTGTCTCGTGAAGATCCAGCAAACAGCACTGAAACCACGTTATGCACTATAATGGTGCGCGATGTACTCGCAATCAATTTTTACCACCTGACTAGTAACGCTAAGTCATTGATATAAGTATATGTTTCACTTTCTTATACTTGGTTCATAACTTGCTAGTTATAAACAAATAACTAATTGTAGGGACCTGTTAAACCCATGTCATTCATCTCAAGATCTGGAAAAGCCCTTCAGGATATTATCATCGACAATATCAGCACCGCTGTGCTGATGGTCGATCACAAACTGAGCATTTTATACATCAATGCGGCCGGTGAAATGATGCTCGATATCAGTTCCAAACGGGCTGTTGGACAAAGCCTGCGTCATATCATCAATGTCAGTGATGCATTTTTTAATCGACTGGAAACAACCTATAGCAACAATCATCCTTATAGTGAACATGAATTATCCGTTGGCTTATTCAGCGGTAAAGAGCTGACTATCGATTACTCAGTCACACCAATCATGCTGCCCGGACTCAGCAGTCAGCTACTGCTTGAATTCACCTCGATTGACCGCCATTTGCGGATTGCTCACGAAGAAAATTTACTGGCTCAGCATCAGGCAACTCGCTCATTAATTCGCGGCATGGCACATGAAATTAAAAACCCACTGGGTGGTTTACGCGGTGCGGCACAGCTGTTAGAAAACGAGCTGCCAGAGCCATCATTAAAAGAATATACCGACATTATTATCGGTGAAGCTGATCGCTTACGAAATCTGGTCGACCGGATGATCGGGCCAAATAATTTACCCAAGCCGCGACTGATAAATGTTCACGAAGTCATTGAACGAGTGCGCCAGCTTGTCAGTGCAGAAGTCGACAATGCAATTAATCTGAAACGCGATTACGATCCGAGTTTACCGCTGATAATAGCCGATCCCGACCAGTTAATTCAGGCCATACTAAATATTACCCGCAATGCGATTCTGGCACTAAACGATCACGGTACGATTAGCTTCCGTACTCGGCCAAGACGCCAATACACCATCGGCTCTCATGTTTACCGGCTGGTGCTTGAAATACAGATTATCGATGATGGCCCCGGTATAGCCGAAGACCTGATTGAAAATATATTTTATCCGATGATTTCTGGCAGGCCCGATGGCAGCGGTATTGGCCTGTCGATTTCACAAGGCCTGATCAATCAGCATAAAGGCCTGATCGAATGCCAGAGCGAACCCGGAAATACTGTTTTTACTATTCTGTTGCCATTAGAAAATGGCCTTGAAAATATCAATGGAGATACGCAATGAACACAGCTGTAGTCTGGGTAATCGATGACGACCCTTCGATTCGCTGGGTGCTGGAAAAGGCCTTAACCAAAGCCGAGATGGATGTAACCTGCTTTGACAATGCCGATGATGTACTGAGCCGACTGTTACAAAAGCAACCGGACGCCATCATTACCGATATCAGAATGCCCGGTACCAGCGGACTTGAACTGCTGGAGCAACTGAACAATGAATACCCTGAATTGCCAGTTATTATTATCACAGCTCATTCCGATTTAGACAGTGCCGTGTCATCTTATCAGGGCGGTGCGTTTGAATATTTACCAAAACCCTTCGACATTGACGATGCCGTCAGCATCACCCAAAAAGCCTGTGCCAGCCGGTTAAAATTAACTTATCAAGCGGCAGACGATATCACCTCTCATCACCCCGGTATCATCGGCGAAGCACCTGCCATGCAGGAAGTCTTCAGAGCCATTGGCAGGCTCGCCCAATCGAATATTACCGTTCTTATTAACGGTGAATCGGGCACCGGTAAAGAACTGGTTGCCAATGCGCTGCACCAGCATAGCCCGCGATCTGGACAACCTTTTATTGCTATAAATACAGCAGCGATTCCCAAAGACTTGCTGGAGTCTGAATTATTTGGCCATGAAAAAGGCGCGTTTACCGGCGCCAACAGTCAACGCAAAGGACGCTTTGAACAAGCGGATGGAGGCACCTTGTTTTTAGATGAAATTGGTGACATGCCCGCCGACTTGCAGACGCGTTTGTTACGGGTGCTAGCCGACGGACAATTCTCACGGGTGGGCGGGCACACCACAGTAAAAAGCGATGTACGCATCATTACCGCTACTCATCAGAATCTTGAGGAGCTGGTTAAACAGGGAAAATTCAGAGAAGACCTGTTTCATCGCTTAAATGTGATCCGCATTCATATCCCTTCACTGCGCAAACGACGAGAAGATATTCCCACACTGCTCAGTCATTTTCTGCAGCAGGCTGCCAATGAAACACATACAGCCGCCAAAGTCATACCCGATAATTTACTGCAATATTTATCCTCACTGGACTGGCCGGGCAATGTCAGGCAACTGGAAAACACCTGTCGCTGGTTAAATGTCATGGCTGCCGGCACTGAAGTACTGATGGAAGACTTGCCGCCTGAGCTAATTAATCACAGTAAAGAAACACAACAGGACGCAGTCAGTCACAGCAGCTGGGAAACAGCATTAAAAAGCTGGGCTGACAGCAAACTGGCAAATGGCGCGGTCGATTTACTGAGTGATGCCACCCCCATTTTTGAACACATCATGATCGATGCCGCCTTACAAAAAACCAAAGGCAAACGACTGGAAGCAGCAAAGTTATTGGGCTGGGGCAGAAACACATTAACCAGGAAAATAAAGGAACTTGGTGTATAAACTAAGTGGGCAGTGGGCAGTGGGCAGTGGGCAGTGGGCAGTGGGCAGTGGGCAGTGGGCAGTGGGCAGTGGGCAGAAAAGTCTAATTTCTGAAATACCGTTGCCAACTAAATGTTTAAGTCTTTTGTTT
>Ga0224506_10000525_pt1 | contig 32121 bp, 27 predicted proteins | sample SF_Jan12_sed_USG_2_FD_169108 | JGI IMG/M metagenome (GOLD analysis project Ga0224506, IMG submission 169108) | Sediment microbial communities from San Francisco Bay, California, United States - SF_Jan12_sed_USGS_8_1 | ecosystem: Environmental > Aquatic > Marine > Sediment | place: USA... | reverse complement strand
AAAAGTAGCCATGGCACTATTATCTATGCTCCTATTTTTTAGCTCTTCAAATATTTCATAATTCCTTAGCACATCTGGTTGACATGCTTCCCAATTTAACACAATGAAGTTCAGATATTCGACAAGTAACTTTGTGCTTGCAGAGTCTGGGTTAATGTTATTATAAAACCTCCTGCTATATGATTTATAATTAAAATTCGAATCTTCTTTTTTCGATTCATACTCAAATCTATATTTAGCTAAAATATGTGATGAGTAATTTACACTATCCCTGTGGAACTTTAGGTTGATGGCATAATTATGGTTAAGTCTATTATTTAATGATTGATATATTAAATAATTCAAAACCTTTTTGATATTTTGAGTATTTTTAAAATCATAATGACGCTTTAGATAGGCTATGGTATCTAAAATATTTTCGTGATAAACAACTTTAATTAATGCACTCCTCTGCTCATTAAGATAACTTTCCCAAATTTCTTCACCTACCTTCAAATTAATGAGTTTCCTGATTGAATCTTGAGAGAGGTTTAACCATCCTTTATACATACTATTATTATTTAGCTGTTGGTAAAGTTTTGGCCAGTTTTCACTCATTTCGTGTTTAATTACAATATTTTTCGCATGATAATTAGATAAAGAGGTATAAAGGCTATCAGTTCTACCCTTAAATAGTCTTTCATTAATTTCTTTAGTCCCTTCAACAGATGCAAATGCATTTAATGATATTGAATCTATCAAATAATTATCCAAATTAAATTTAAAACGTTCAAATTCTTCCGATACTATATTAGTTTCATTACGTTCAAACTCAACATCTGTATTTAGCTCTTTATAAATTGGCTTTATTTCAATTATTGGTTTTACAAACTCAAATGAACTTTGATATACAGTATCCTGAAAAGTACTATTAGCATCTAAGTGACTATAATGTAACCTATAAGAAATTTTGTTTTTTTTAAGTATTAGCATGTTTATTTCTACAATAGAGTCGTTTGCATATAAGTTTTGTTTGGGCAAACTCATTGACCAATAAAACGGCTTCCATTTCTGTTTTATTAGTGTCTTTCGTTTCCATTTATCAACTTTTATAATTTCCTTCTCTTTCTTTTTTTGTTTTTTTAGTTCAGCAAACTTCTTTGTTACTTCTTGTTTTTCAGTAAGTGAATTCATGAATTGAAATATCTTTTGAATACGTATTAATCTAAGTTCCCTTTTAGTATTTGAAAAAATTACTTTCTTTTTACTGATATTCAATTTTGCTTTTCTTATCGAACTAATTTTATTCTTTTCAAATACTTCCTTCCTATATTTAAAGTTCTCATTTCTAATCAAATCTTTCCTATAATAGGGTGTGTATAACCGTCCATTAATACTTGAATTATCATTCCTTTCGTTGTAACTAGTATAATAAGTATCACTATTGCAATCAACAGATTTTTTTACTACTACTTCCTGAACAATTCCATCATTACGATGCCTAAAAAGTTCTTTGATCAATTTTGGAGTGGTTGAACTAATTCTACCATCTTTACTCAGTAATTTTATTTCGCTCATTATGTCATCAACCTCTTTATTAGGAGAATAAGGTTTGATTTTATATGGTAAATAATTTACATTTGGCAACTTTAGAGAAGGTCTCAATTCTACCAAACTCTCTTTTTGAGTAGGCGTAGAAAATAACTGAACAACTACAACTCTACCATTTTTATTAACTGCAACCCCTACTCCTGTTAAAGTATATGACGGGTTTGTGATATTTCTATATTTATTTGAGTGTAAAACCCACTGTTTGTTTATATTCTCAGCTGTTCTTTCATAAGTAGGCTCAAGTCTACCATCTATAATATTCTCAACAACTTTAAAACCTTTACCTCCTAATTTTTCTACTCGTTGCTGGGGTGTTTTCCACTTTGATTTATTCTGCTCATGCCTAAGTTTTTTCTGCATTATTAAGTAATTAGCATGGTGTTGTGCAGCCTTCTTTAAATGAAGTTCATTTTTAAGAAAAGGATTATCTTCATCTCTTCGTATTTCATTTACCGCATTACTTACTAAATATTCTAGATATTCAGTATCTACATCATACCAATACACTGGAGTTTGTGCATTTACAGTTATAGAAAATAAAAATAGAATTATAAATATTTTGGTTCTTATCATTAATTAAACAATATTTATATTATGTGAAAAGCAAGGTTTCTACAATCAATAATATCCAAACAATTTACAAATGCTAATATTAATAAAAATAAGAAAGCTTAAAAATAAGAGGCTCTATAATATTTTTTCTCATTTATTGTTTCTATGTTTTTATATATAACTTAACAGCACATCATATACCTTTTTACTTTGTATATATTCTGCATCTATATTTTTTCGGATATCATTAATTTTTTTTAAACTATAATATTTGAATATACCTTTACCAAAAAAATGAATAATGAGTATTTTGATAATTTTTGAAAACAAAAACCCACAACCGTGGAAAAAAATTTTAAAAGAGAAGTTACCTAATACTACTGTTGAAATTTACCCTGATGTGAAAGATAAATCCGATATCGATTTTGCCATTTGTTGGAAACCCAAAAACAATGTGTTTGCACAATTTACAAACCTTAAAGTTGCGCAATCTGTAGGAGCTGCCATTGATCATATTACCAATTCTCAAACTATTGATGACCATATAACAGTTACAAGAATAATAGATAAGCAATTATCAAGTGATATGTGGGAATTTCTAATATCAATTGTCATTTCACAAATTAAAAATATTCCTTTATATGCTGAACAGCAAAAATCTAAAACTTGGAGACAGCATGAATATTTATCCATTCACGGTACTACTATTTCTATTTTAGGATTGGGAAAAATTGGTGGATTTGTAGCCGAGAATTTCGCCAAAATGGGATTTAAAGTAAATGGTTGGAGTAATTCAAAAAAAGAAATTACAAATGTAAAAAGTTATACTGGTAAAGAGGAATTAGATATATTTTTATCACAATCAAACTTCCTAATCAATTTATTGCCATTAACCAATGAAACGGAAAACATCATCAATAAAAATATGCTTAAAAAATTACCAAAAGGAAGTTTTTTCATCAATGTTGGAAGGGGTGAACATTTGATAGAAAAAGATTTACTAGAATTACTAGATAATTCGCACCTTTCAGGTGCTTTATTAGATGTTTTCAGAGAAGAACCATTACCAAATAATCACCCGTTTTGGCAACATCCTAAAATTCAAATTACACCGCATATAGCCAGCACAACAAATGTAGAAAACGCTATTAGTCAAATCGTAAATAATTACGAGCGTTTTACAAAAAATAAAGAATTATTAAACATCGTATCACTCAACAAAGGATATTAAGTAGCAATGTTGAATTTGTATTTAAACCCCTAACAAAATTTATTTTACCATTCAATCTCGTTTTTTTCTATTTTCCTCAAGTACTCATTCGTTTTGCTAAAATGTTTATTCCCAAAAAATCCTCGGTAAGCAGCAAATGGAGAAGGATGAGCTGATTGCAATACATGGTGCTTATTATGATCAATAATCTCTCCTTTTTTTTGTGCATAAGCTCCCCAAAGTAGAAAAACAATATTTTCCTTACCTTCTGAAATCAATCGAATTACTGCATCTGTAAATGTCTCCCACCCTTTGTTTTGATGTGAACCTGCTGCGTTAGCACGAACCGTTAATGTAGCATTTAGCAACAATACCCCTTGACTTGCCCAACGTTCCAAGTTTCCAGAAACTGGAATTGGTTTTTCTAAATCCGTTTTAATTTCCTTAAATATATTTTGCAACGATGGTGGTTGTCTTAATCCATCTGCTACTGAAAAGCATAATCCATTTGCTTGATTTGACCCATGGTAAGGGTCTTGCCCAATAATTACAACTTTCAATTCATCAAAAGAGCAATGATCAAAAGCATTAAAAATAAGTTTTCTAGGAGGATATATTGTGTGATGCTTATATTCTAATTTAACAAAACTAACAAGATGTTTAAAGTAGTCCTTTTCAAATTCATTTTTCAATTTATTTTTCCATGTTGAGGCAATTTTTACGTCCATACTAAAAAAATATGTCCTGTGTAATAACTTCTGTAATTCTGTGACGTTAATAATACCAAAAATTATTTACATTTGAAGTAATGATTACACAAATCACACAAGGCATTCAAGTTAGTGTTGAGACAGAATATCAACCTGAATATTCTAGCCCTAGTCAGTACCACTATGTATTTACTTACAAAATAGAGATTATAAATAAAAATGACTATACAGTAAAGTTATTAAGCCGACATTGGAATATACATGATGCTAATACTTCTAAAAGAGAGGTTGATGGAGAAGGAGTAGTGGGGAAAAATCCTGTATTAGAGCCAGGGGAAAACCACATATATATTTCAGGTTGTAATCTTAAATCAGGAATGGGGAGAATGTATGGTACTTACACATTTGAGCGTATTTTAGATGGTAAGAAATTAACTGTTAAAATTCCTGAATTTGTTATGATAGTGCCTTTTAAACTCAACTAAGCTTGTCATTTTTATCTCAAGCTTCTGGATTATTCACCTATTATTTTAATGCTGTAAACGAACATTCGCTACACACTCCCTTTTTATACGAATTATATACAAAAGTTGTTAAATCAGATCATTTGAATGGTGATTTTTCTGAAATAAAGTCTATTTATAAAAAACTATTAAAAGATAAAAGCAAGGTACATATCACCGAATTAGGAGCTGGTTCTTCTGTTAATTCCAGTACCTCTAGAAGTGTAAGAAGTATAGCACAACATAGTTTAACCTCTCTAAAATTTTCTGCATTATATTATCGTTTAATCAAATATTTTAACATCCGACATATTATAGAATTAGGTACTTCCTTAGGTATTAACACTCTTTACTTGGCTAAGTATGAGGCTACAAAAATTTATACTTTTGAAGGATGTCAAAACACAATAAATATTGCTAAAACTAATTTTGAAAAAGCAGAAGCTACTAATATTAAAATTATTGAAGGCAATATTAACCAGACCTTCCCTTCATTTTTAAATGGACAATTAAAACCTGACATGGTATATATAGATGCCAACCATCATTACACCCCTACTCTACGCTATTTCGATTTAATATTAAAAAATAGACATGACAATACAATCGTTATTATTGATGACATTCATTGGTCAGAAGAAATGAGTAAAGCTTGGAAAGAAATATGTGATCATCCCGAAGTTAGCCTATCGATAGACTTAAATAGATGCGGCATTCTATTTTTCAAACATGATCTTACCAAGCAACATTTTTATTTAATGTTTTGAATGTGATATATTTGAGTAACATATTATGGTACATAAAATGAAAAAACTAATAACTTTTTTTGTCATACTCCTTCCATTCCTTCTGGTTAACACATCATTTGGGCAACAAATATCACCTGAACAACAAGCTATTGAATACAGAGTTAAAGCAATGAAATATGACAATCTGAAAGGAACTGGTACTACTTTGATGATTGTAGGAGGGATATCTTTTTTTTCTGGAATTGGTCTTATGGCTTCTTCTGAATGGTACACAGATGCATACGGATATAGAACTACTGATGACCCTCGCTTTTTTTATGGTCTTATACTAGTTCCAGCAAGTATTATATTCTCAGCAGCTGGGACTGTTTTTCACATTATTGGAAGAAAAAAATCAGGGGTTTATATGGAAAAGGCTAAGAACATATCTGTTCAAGCAACTGCTAATGGTATTGGAATATCATTAAAATTTTAGCTTTTCTTTTTTATCAAATTTATAAACAACTCTTTTTCTTTTCTAGGTTCTATAGAATTATAACATGATTCGAACACATTAAAATTGAAGTACTGTTTAAAGTGATTTTTATACTCCAACTTATTCCCACCAAATGGTGGGTGATCTTTATTTAATTCATCATCAAACAAAACACCTATAAGTTTTCCGTTTGGTTCTAATAACTGATGCATTTTATGAGCATACTTATTACGCAATTGAGGGTTTATTGCACAGAAAAAGGTTTGTTCAATTATTAAATCAAATCGCAAATCTATATCGAAAAAATTAGCATGAATTAAATGGTCTTTAGGAAAGTTCACACAACGCTTACTAAAATTTTCTAATGGAAGTCGAGAAATATCTACAACAAATACATTAACAAATCCATTTTCATATAAATACCCGGCTTCATAACTATTCCCTCCTCCAGGAATAAGAATTTTTATTTCTTTATCATTAATCTGATCAATATATTCTTTTATAGGTCTAGATATTTCACCTATATCCCATCCCGTATTATTAGTTTCATATTTACCTGCCCAAAAGCATTCGTTCAATTCTACTCCCACTGATATAAAAAAGGGTTTGCATTAACTATAAATAAACAATAATTTTATGATAAATTAAAGTTAGAAACTTATATGACTACAAATACTTCTGAGCCAACTTCATCCAACAACTCTAAAAGGATTCCCATAATTATTGCTTTACTATCCATAATAGTAATTATACAAGGTGTGAAAATTTATCTTGACTATGAAGATAAAAAAGCAAAAGACGAACGTATAGAAAGTACTGAACTAGAATTATCAGGTACATTAACCCAACTTGAAGAAATTAGCAATGAGTTGGATGAAAGAATCGAAGAAATTGAAAGGCTAGGAGGTGACATCACTGAACTTGAAGAAGCCAAAGCAGAAATTGAAAAGGAAAGAAACCAGTTACAATATACTCGTACAGCAAATCGAAAAGTAATTTCTTCCTTAAACGATAAAGTGGCTGGTTATCAGGAACTTCTTAAACTAAAAGATGAAGAAATTCTAAAACTAAGAGAAGTAAATAATGAATTACTAACAGAGAACACAGGTTTAAAAGTTGAAAAAAATGAGTTAACAAGTGAGATTAGCTCTTTGAGTGAAGAATCAGAGAAATTAGCTAGTAAAGTAGCTATGGCTTCTCAATTAAAAGCAGAAAATATTGGCATACTTGCTATAAACACTAATAACAAGGAACGGTCATCTCCATTCAGGAACAAGCATATTGATAAATTAAAAGTGACTTTTGAAATTTCAGAGAATAATGTTGCTCCAATTGAAGGAAAAGACATTCTAATTCGTATTATAGATAACAATGGTCAGGTACTTTTTGATGTTGCTAATGGCTCTGGCACTTTTATGCTCAACGATAAAGAGACATTCTACACAGCAAGTCAGGAAATATTATTCGATAATTCTAAACAAACAGTAACATTTCTATACGATAAAGGTAGTGACTACGCACTAGGTCAATATACAATGGAAGTATATACTGAAGATTATAAAATGGGTTCGCACACTTTTGTGGTGAAATAAGAGGTAATTAGTAAAAAGAACTAATTTCTTGTTACTTTAACGGCAATCGTAATAAATACATATCTGCCGTTATATAAAGGTATTTTTCTTGCGTATCAAAAGTACAGTTAGCTGTGGCTTCACCTGTCTTTAATTTACCTATTAACTGACCTTGGGAATTAAAAACAAAAATTCCTCCAGGACCAGTAGCCCAAATATTTCCATTACTATCAATTGCCATTCCATCTGGAAGACCTTTCTCCTGCCCTACCAAATCAGTAGCATCATACATTATATGGCCAGCTACAATATTACCTAAGTCATCAATATTATACATCGACCACCAAGCACGTTCTGGGTCTGAATTAGCTACATATAACTTTTGTTCATCAGGAGAAAACACAATACCATTTGGTCTGGTTAGGCTATCAATAAGTAAATAAACTTTACCACTATTGTCTAACTTATACACTCCTTGAAAAGGTATTTCTTTTGTAGAATCGTTTACATTATCAACTAAACCATACGGTGGATCAGTGAAATACAAATCACCGCTACTATGAAAAATAGCATCATTTGGGCTATTAAATCTCTTTTCATCATAGGTGTCAGCCAATGTAACAAATTTGGATACTGGGTTGCTAAGAGGGGCATCCATTTTGGCTATTCTTCGATCACCATGCTGACAAAGTACTAATTCATCATTACTATTTAAAAGCAACCCATTTGAACCTAGTTCACCTCCTCTCTCTTCTTTACCAGTATATCCAGATGGTTTCAGATATAGCTTAATACCATTTATATCATCCCAACGGAAAATACTATTCGGAGGAATATCAGAAAACAACAAATAACCTCCTTCTTCTATCCACAAAGGGCCTTCTGTCCACTCAAACCCTTCTGCCAACACTTCTATTTTAGCACCTTTAGAAACTAGATTTTTAAATGATTCGTCTATAAATTCTATAGAACCAATAGTTTTAACAGCTACTTGTTTCTCAGTATCTTCAGTAACACCATTATTAGTAGTAGTATTCTGACAACTCATCATAAGTCCAATAAAGACGACAATCACTAAAGTGTAAAATATTTTTTGCATGGAGTTTTTAGGGCTATAGATGATAAAATGGAGTAATCCGATTACTCCAAAAATAAAGACTGTATATGCCTTAAACAAATCATTGATTAAATACCTATGAGTATTGGTATTTTGTGTGAATTGATATTAGAGTGGTAAAGGCTGTAGTATGTAAACACATAGAGTTTACTATTTAATATTGAATAAATTTTATTAAATTAACTATCAAAACCAATTGTATTGAGATACAGAAGAATAAATAGGACTGAATATAACATTGTACGCTTGCTAATGTTAATTAACATATGGTGGGTTGGCTGTATAGCATATAGCAATCCCTTAAAGTCTCTTAAAATAGTTTATAAGTTAATCAACAACTTTAAGTTAATGATGGGCAAGAATAAACTTGTAAGAGCTTTTAAAACTAATGGGAAATATGTTTGGGATATTTATAATCCAGCTTGGCCATCAAAAGCATTTAATTCATTTTTCATAAATCACCTTCATGAATTAGAGTATATATCTGATGAACACATGTCATTAAGACGTTTATTAATAGCTATTACTAAAAGGTGTCCACTAAAGTGTGAACACTGTAGTGAAGGAGCAACATTATATAATCAAGATGTTCTTTCCTATGATGATATTATCTCAAGAATAGACCCATTTATAAAAAAAAATGTAGGGCAACTAGTCTATTCTGGAGGAGAGCCTTTAAGTCGTTTTGAAGATTTAGTGAAATTAATTACTCGTTATAACAATAAATGCGATCAATGGATATATACTTCAGCTTATGGATTAACTATTGAAAAAGCTAAATTGTTAAAAAAAGCAGGACTAAATGGAGCTGCCATAAGCTTGGATCACCATATTGAAGAAGAGCATAATCAATTTCGAGGTAATCAAAAATCATACTATTGGGTTCTTGAAGGCATAAAAAACCTACAAGAGGTGGGGATATTTGTTGCTATTAATATCTGTCCTACCAAAGAATATATAGACTCGAATAGCGTTGAAATTTTTATTTCATTGGCTCAAGAATTAGATGTACCAATTGTTAATATACTTGAACCAAGAGGTGTTGGTAATTATCAAGACAAGGATGTTGAACTAGAAATAAAGCATAAAGAGTCTCTGGAAAGAATTAGTAAAAAATACAACTTTAATCCAGCATTTTTTGACAGCCCAACTGTTATATATCCAGCAGCATATCGAAAAATGATGCCATGTGGAGGAGGAAAATCATATCTCTTTCTCGATTATGATGGAAACTTATACCCATGCCCTTTTTGCAAAGCAAAAATGACCTTGCCCACTAGTGACACTGAACTTTGCGAGGCTGAATAAGGTTTAAAAATACCTTAATGAAATGCTAAAAGTAACAAAAAATAATCAACAAAAAGCTTTACAAATTCTTGTGACTGCCTTTAAGGACAATCCAGGTGCCTTATGGGTGATCAAAAAAGATAAAAAAATTCTTAATCGACTACAAGTACTATGCAAGTATTGTTTATCAACATCTATGCAAAAAAAAGGTGCTTTTATAACATTAGATGAAAAAGGAATCGCACTAATTTATAAAAATTGGTTAAAGCAAAATTCCATTAAAAAACTTTTGGGATATATTGATTTGGGTAATTATTGTATTGGTTGGGATAGAGCATGGAGTATTATTAAAAGAGAGAAAGAAATTGTAAGTAGGCGACCGAAATTTCCACACCTCTATTTTTGGATGATTGGTGTTGAAAATAATAGTAATGGGGTAAATACTATTATTGAAATCCGAAATTTTGTATTTGAATACTCCAAAAAATTACAACTACCAATATATGCCGAAACTACTGTTGAAAAATACCTGACGCTATACCAAAGATATGGGTTTAGTATATACGATGAATGGGAAACTGGTTACAACGGCATAAAAGTTTGGTTTATTAAACGAGATTGGGATCACTAATCTTTTTTTTATCATCAATAATTCTATTTCCAATTTTTTTAACTGCATTAAAATATTCAGGATGGTTAGTGGAGAACAACCTATCACAAATATTAAAATAAATACCATAGTTATAATTAATAAATTTGTGATGCTGAAAATGATGTAAAGAAGTGTTAAATATATTTAACACTTTTAATTTATTTGCTCTCAATTCATAGCCAGAGTGTCCATATACACTCATAAACAAAAGAAAACTAGTAAATAAAAATAAAACAATTATTTGTAATGGTAAGAAGTACGCTATAATAGGAACTATTCCTATTTGCAAGACCCCCTCAATAGGATGAAATGAAAAGGCTGCCCATGCATTTGTATTATGCGTTTTGTGATGCCAAGAATGGACGTACTTATATATAATTTTTATATGTAAGAATCGATGAATTAAATAAAAATATATATCGTGTATAATTAATGCTATGAACAAACTAGAAATCAGATAAATTATTTCTAAAGCTGAAAATCCAACTTCATGATAAACTACCGTCCATCCATTATCAATAGAATATCCAAGAAAAACTCCAACTAATAAAAATAAAATCAACGAGATACAAGTGTATAAAATTTCAAATTTAAAAGGACGTAATTCTTGAGCAATTTCAATTTTATAAATCACTTTTTTACCATTAAATAGTTTATTGAAAAAATGAAAATAAAGAATAAAAAATAGAGCAGTAGCTGGTATGAAAATTCCCCACTCTAGCATAATTAAGTCTGATTTAAGATTAGTTTTCCGTTATTTTTCAATAGCTTAAAATGTGAAATATATGCATTAATAAAGCTGTCTTCATAATTATATTTTAACCCAAATTCTTGAGCAGTTTGTTTTATAATTGGCGTTATTTTGGGATAGTGAATATGACAAATTTTCGGAAATAAATGATGAGCTACATGATGATTAAAACCTCCGAAAAAGAAATTTAAAAATCTATTCTTAGTAGCGAAATCAATAATTGTTAGCACTTGATGATGTGACCATGAATTCGGCATCATTCCTTTTTCGTCAGGCAAGGGGAATAAAGAATTTTCTGCTACATGAGACGGTATTAAAGCAAGTGTAATTAATATGCTAGCTGAAAAATTCATTAAAATATAACTCAAAATAATAGCGGAAATAGATAAATTTGAATAAATAACAGGTACTATCAAAATGTAAGAAAGGTAAATACTTTTAAAGAGTAGTAGTTTTAAAAATTCATTTTTAGGATGTTGCTTTATTTTAAACGATCCTATTTTTTCTGCCGTAAAATCATGGAAATCTCTAAACAGTAACCAATTCATAGTGTATAATAAATATAAGAATGGCGCATACAAATATTGATAGCGATGATATGATTTTAACTCATCGTTGGGGAAAATTCTAATTAATGGATTTTGTTTTAAGTCAGCATCGCTATTCAAAATGTTCGGATATAAATGATGCGAATGTACATGTCTGTTTTTCCACATATATGAATTTGCCCCAAGAAAATCTAAAAGCGAAAGAAAAAATTTATTGACAATTTTATATTTAGATATTGCTCCATGTGCACCATCATGAGCAATATTGATTCCGATAAGTATAGACATAGGTCCCATCAAAATCATACAAGACGCAGCAATCCAAATATTTTCCGACTTCAAGAGAAGCAGATAAAGTATAACATGTATTGACAGAAAAAGAATTGCTTTAAAGTATAAAAAAATATTCTTCTTGCCTATTTCACCAATCTCCATAAAATAATCATTAACTCTTTTTTTAGCAGTAATATAAAATTCATCTTTTTCCTCTTGAAATATTATTCGATCCTCCATTATTCAATAATTGTTACACCTCTCATTTCATAATTATAAAGCTTCTGGGAAAACCGAGATAATTCTCCTGGCTCTATAAATTTTGCCAACTCTTTTCTATAGACTTTGCCTGAGTAATTTTTATTCATGATGTAATACCCTTTACTATGAATTAGAACCGTACTACTCTTTCCTTCTTGAATTTCTATTGGCTCAAACTTAACTTTTGTTGACGAACCATCTTCTAGATGAACCATATAATATTCATCTTCGGTACTCAATGCTGAAACAAAATCTTCCCCATTATTTCCTTTAGCATATATGGGCTTTAAAATTTGCACATCAAGTGAAGTGTTTTCTGAATAATCCATTCCCACATAATCTAATTCCCAAAACATGAACCCAGATCGTAACCTTATTTCTATGTCTTTTGACTTATTTAAAAAATTCATCGGTACAACTATAGAATTATAACTTACATCTCCAACTAATTCTACATACTCAATGTTTTCCCAGCCATTATCTGTCTTAACATCTACCAATAGATTAATCCCTTGTTCTTTCATCCATTTAAGACGATCTTCTCTCGGTTTGTCTTGGTTCTTTTTTACCCAATACTCATAACGCTTACCAAAAAGAGAACTAAATTCATTATAAACTATACCTGCCCATTTTGAATTTTTCAATGTTAATATCAGTTTGCCATTTGTTATGTTTTTAGGTTTTTCAAACGTCACAAAAACTTCACTTAATCTCTTAGTCGAATCTGCATTAAAACGATATGAATTGTTATCAGCTATAGCAATTTCATCAAGAATATTGTTAGTGCCATTATCTACCCCTTTTTTTGCTGTTATTGGTTTAACTATAGTGTGAAAATTACCGTCTTTATCTACTAATACTTCAACGCTATCACTATGATACACGGCAAGCAACTCCAGTAAATCTGTAAATTGACTTTCTTCCTCTTCATTTACTATCTTTAACTCAAAATTGTCGGAGCTACTAATGTGATTTGGTAGCGTTTTATAATCATGACGTTCTAATTGTGATGCATTAGCTCCTGTAAATAATGTGGAATTCAATTCATATGTGCCATTATTATCTATATACACATGTGGACATCCGCACGCTATTGCTAAAAAAATAGCACCACCAGCAACTACACCTAGAGTAGCAAGCGTAATAGTTGTAAAAGTTGTTTTACCATAAGCCATTTGAGATACTTCAACTTTCAAAATATCATCAAAATTAAAAGAAAGTTTACCATCTTCGGTACTACTATAATTTTGAACATAAAGGTGAATCTGTTTTACAGCTGATCTATGTTCTTTATTAGTTTTTAACGTTGTGGATCCATTATATTTTTTTATTTTATCATAATATTCACGCTGAAGACCTTCAAATGGAATAGGTTTTCCTGATATTGTTTGATTATTTTTATTTATCACCACAGTAGCTAATTCCAATAATTCATCTTCAAAATGAAGAATGTAATGATTTACATAAGGCGGCAACGTCTTTTTAGGGTCATTAATAAATGAAGAAGGATGATCAGATTTTATTACCTTATACCAAGTGCAGCTAGAAAAAAATATATTTATGATTAATATATAACATATTATTTGATATTTTTTCATGACCTTTAATTTAATTAAAACAATTGATTCAAAATATATAAATTTTAACAGATTATAACAAGAATTATTTCATCTATCACATCTCGAAAATTGCACAACAGATGTGTTAGGAATATTCATTAGATGTTTTTATTTTTGCACCTCAAATTTTTAAACAATAATTAATGAACATGAAAAATTACGAGACGGTATTCATACTAAATCCCGTTTTATCTGAAGATCAGATGAAGGATACTGTCGCCAAGTTCAAGAAAATTTTGACTGATAGTAAGTCAAAAATTATCAATGAAGAAAGTTGGGGACTGCGAAAATTGGCTTATCCAATTCAGCATAAATCAACTGGTTTCTATCATTTACTTGAATTTGAAGCGGCTCCCGACACTATCAACAAGCTTGAAATAGAATTCAAGAGAGATGAAGCGGTAATGCGATTTTTAACTGTAGCACTTGACAAGCACGCTATTGTGTATAACGCAAGAAGGAAAAATGGAGAGTTTAACAAACCTAAAGCTAAAGCTAAGGAGGAGCAAGCAGCATGACATTAATGAATGAACCGATCAACAGGGATCAACAACAAAAAAAATATTGCCGATTCAAGAAAAATGGCATTAAGTATATCGATTACAAAGACGAAAAATTCTTATTAAAATTTGTGAACGAACAAGGTAAAATTTTACCTCGTAGATTAACAGGAACAAGTCTAAAGTTCCAGAAGAAGATTTCTCAGGCAGTAAAAAGAGCTAGACATATAGCCTTACTTCCTTATGTAACTGATTCGTTAAAATAATTATTGGCCCATAATAAGATAGGAAATGGAAATTATATTAAAACAAGATATACAAGGGCTAGGATATAAGAATGACACCGTTAAAGTAAAACCAGGGTACGGTAGAAATTACTTAATCCCACAAGGGTTTGCAATTATTGCTAATCAGTCAAATAAAAAGATGATTGCTGAGAATATTAAGCAAGCATCTCATAAAGCTGAAAAGCTAAAGAAAGATGCTCAAGAATTAGCTAATTCTATTGGTGATGTAGTATTAGAAATTGGTACTAAAGCTGGTGAAAGTGGTAAAATATTTGGTGCTATTACCGCACTTCAGATATCCGACTCTTTAAAAAAGAAAGGTTTTGATATTGACAGAAAGAAAATCAAAATTGAATCTATTAAACAAGTAGGTGAATATACTGCAATAATTGACTTACACAGAGAAGTAAAGCACGATGTTAAAATCAATGTTATAGCAGAATAACATTTTTTTCATTAAGAAAATAATATTAAAGCCCTGACAACTATTCGTCAGGGTTTTTTTATGTTCACTATTACCTTCCACATATTCCTTTATAAGGACAGTGAATACACTTGCTCTCTTCCTCGGTTTGGTCAAACGACACATGTGGGGAGTATATTTCTGCTAACAGGTCTTTTAGGTAGCCTTCAAACTCCGCCATTATGGGTTTCGCATTCACAACTGGCTCTTTATCTATCATCAGGTGATAGTCGAATTTTTTGCTGAACGTTTCCTTTGTATTAAAAATGCCTGGGATAACCGCTCCTTGAAAACTTTTATTATTACGGATATAGAGTAATGAATATAGTAATGTTTGCATCGCAGCTTTATTCCTTTTTTGGTCGTTTCTATCAAAAAGCGAATGTATGTCAGTCACTTTTCTATCGTCCTTACCTGTTTTATAATCAATCACCCGAATCCGCTCCCCTTTTAAGTCAATGCGATCAATTATACCTTTCAATCCAATGATTAATGTTCCCTTCTCCCCTTCTACTTCCGTATTTAATGTATAGTCTTTTGCTTCCAAGCCCACAATTTCGAATGGAGCATATTCATAATCACGTTTTAATATCTGAGCTACATATTTTTTAATTACTTCAAAGGCTAAAACTTTCTTACCTTCAAATTCTATTTTATTTTCATCTATAGAATAATGCATTGCAAAAGCCATTTTTACTGCATCATCTATTAATGGTGCTAACTCCGCAAAATTCTCCTTCTCAATAACAATATTACTCTTTTGTTTATAAATATTTTCCATGGAGTTATGAAGTAAATTACCAAATACCATAGGGTCTATTTGATCTTGCAAATCATTATATTCATAAATTTCAGCAACATACCTGAAGTAAAATCTCAATCGGCAATCTAGATATATGTTAAGTGCTGAAGGGGTTAACCTATCTTGAACACTACCATTAGATGAAATAATATATTTTTTTAACTTATTGAAAACAGAAGCTGTTTTCTCAATTTCAATTGGATTTTGTTTAGTAATGGAGATTTGATGTGATAATGTATTAAGCTCAATCGGTCTCTTGCTTTCGTATTTTAACTGCTGCACATATCGACTCAACTCTCCTCCCCCCGTAGAGCCTCCCTCCGTATTATAAAACAGGTGTACGTTTTCAGCTTTTTGTAACAATCGGTAAAACAAATAAGCATAGATAGCATCCTGTTGATCGAAAGTGGGCATATCATACCCTTTTCTTATATTATATGGGATAAAGGAATGACCCTTACCTGGAGCTGGGAATGTACCTTCATTCATCGAAAGGATAAATACATTTTCAAAGTCGAGATTACGAGTTTCCAAAACACCCATTATCTGAAGTCCATTTAGCGGCTCGCCTGTAAATGGCAATCGCAACGATTGCATCATTTGCCTGAATAATCGTATAAATGCTTCCAAATCCAAAATGAGTTTAAACAACTCAATTACTTCTTTTATTCGATTTAACTGGGTGTAAAATTGATACGCATACTCTTTTTCTAATAAACTAACTTCATCACTTACAGTTACAATCCCTATTATTTTTTGCAAATAATTGATTACATCTGCCGTTTCATCTACTTTCTGAAATACTATTGGAATCAATAATAAATCTGAATGTAACTGATCAGTCTTAATACGTGACCAATTTTTAGACTCTATATTTTCAATATTTTTTAAAGTTTCTTTTGGGATTTTCTGCTGAATAAGTGGGTGTTTAAAAATATAAATTGCATGTTTGGAATAAAATGTATTCTCTCCATTAGACTGTTTTTTAATATGCTGCTGCAAACCCAGTAAGTGTTCCACCAAACTATAAATTGGTGTATTTACCAATGGAAATCCCATGGTAACATTAATTTTATCGATAGAATCGGGTAATGAATTCAAAACAGGGAAAAGCAAATTTTCATCTGGGAGAACTATCACTGTCTTTTCAGGATTGAAATTTCCTTTTTCTTGAAACTCGTTAATGATATTCCCTAATAACTTGACCTGCCCTGCTTTTTGTGCTACAGCATTCAAATAAATAGGACGATCTCTACTATCCTCAATATTTATAGGGTACGGTTCTTCTAAACTTTTAGCGAATGTGCTTTTCGTTTTGTATGCTCTTAAAAAACTACCTGCCTCCTGCCTTTCATCCTCCATGTAATAAGCATCAACATCCCACTTTATTTCTGCACCACCTTCAATAAAATGAGTGATTATTTTTTCTTCAGTAACTGTAAGAGCATTAAACCCAGCAAAAACAACTTGTTTATTTTTATCAATTTTGGGTAAATTGTTTGCCACTTCTTTATATACCAATCCAGTATACCCAAGATTTTTATTTTTTAGATTGGTTGTGAAATCAGAATAAATATCATACAACTTTCCCCATATTAATTGAAAGTTCTTTTTTTCTTTAGAAGACTGTTCGGAAAACGTACTCCAAAATTCTAAAATGATTTTTCTTTGATCTTCTGTTAAATAATCAAAGTAATCATCCAATTCTTTTTGATTACTCAAATCAGTAAATAGGTACTTGGCATCGATCATGTACTTATCTATATCATCGAAATCACCCAAAAGCATCTCTCCCCAATAATAGAATCGATCAAAACTTTCTGTACTACCAATGTGCTTGCTATATGATTGATATAATTCTACAATAAGCGTGAACTTATCTGCCAATTCCAACCCACAAAATTGCCGAACAAAATCCTCTATACTCAATATTGAGGGAGACCAAATCGGTTTGTCAATATCTTCAGACAAATATTTTCGAAAAAAAAGACCTGCTCTTCGATTGGGAAATACCAAAGTTACCTCGTCCATACGATCAGCATATTGCAACTGAACTTGTTGAGCAATTTGTTTTAAAAATGGACGTTTATTTATTTCACTCATCACTTATTTAACAGCTATTACTTCCATCTTATCTATGTAAAGCAAATAACCCTTCACTTGTTTATATCCCATCTCAGATAATAATTGCACATAGTTCTTCACCTGATTACTATCCTCATCTCTTACCATACCTGTTTTGTAATCTACCACGACTGCATTTTCTTCATAAATCATTACTCTATCCATTCTGTTCATTTCGCCAGTCTTTGGAATTACAGGCACTTCAGTTTTTACCTTCCATTTTTTATCAAACCAACTCGAAACCTCTTCATTCTGAAACATTTTTGACACAGTATTCCTTAATTCCTCTTTATCGATTTTAGTTATAAGACCTTCAAACTTCATAGCATCTAAGGCTTTTGGCAACTGATCGATTGTAATAATTCTTGCCATCAACTCATGAATAAGATTACCATAATTTATACTTGACTGTTGCTGATCAGTTGTTGTATTAAAAAATGCTTGGGAGTTATATTTGATAGCCAACTTTTTTTGCCAAGGATTAGATATATATTGAAAAGTGGAATCCTTTTCCTGATATTTATTCGATATATCATCTACAGCTTTATCTTCAAATTGTCCGAAACGAAAAATATTATTTTCTTCATTCCAACTTCCTCCTAAATCATTATAGTTACTTTTTAACACCTCAAACATTAAGTCTGAAACACATTTAATGCTTTTCCCCTGCTCTTCACTAAATGTAAAAAGATAATCTTCTGCCCGAGTTAATGCTACATATAACAAATTAAAATTATCCATGTATGCTTGAAGCATTTCAGCATAATATTTCGTGTCAAATTCAGTATATTTTAATATAGAACCATAATTAACAGGCAAAAATGGAATAGTACTGAAAGGTTCTTTATCACTACTAATCCACATTCTATTTTCTTTAAAACTACTTGTTTCATGATCAATTTTCCAATTACAGAACGGTACAATTACTGCCTTAAATTGTAACCCTTTTGATTTATGGATAGTCATTACCCTAGCTGCATTAGTTCCCTCTGGCAGCTTTACAAATTGTTTATGATTATTCTCGTTCCACCATTGTAAAAAAGAAGTAATGTCGCCAATATGTTGCTTTCCATATTCTAACACTACGTCAATAAATGATTGAATGTAGGTGAATTCTCCCTCTTGATTATTTAACCCAAACATCCGAATTAGTACTTCCAGCAAATCAACTAGAGGGAGTTTTCTTAAACTTAATTGCTGCGAATAAAAATCCTTTGGTAGAAATTGTTCCAAGGAACTTGAATTGAAAATTTCATCAGGAATAATCATACCATGTGTATATTCCTGATAAGGGTACACTAAATTAGCCAGTGCTATTTGGTCGTTATTATTATTTAGATATTGTAATGCATGGATTAATAATTGTACAGAACGAGAAGATTCTAACATGAGAGATTCATTACTTACAATATTATATGAATATCCTTTTTTTGCCTTTTCAGAATTATTATAATCAATTAAATAGTCTGCAATTAATTTTTCATCTTTACTTCCACGTACCAAAAAGGCTACTTCACTTATTTTCACCCCTCTATCTTGCAAGTTTTCCATCAATAGAGGAATTCGTTCCAAAACGATTTCTTTCCATTTTTTTTCTTCGTCTTTATCTTCTTTCACAAAAGAAAAAGAAAGACATCCATCGAATTTTTCTTTTTTTGACGTTGGTTGTAATTGTGCAACATCAGCATAAGCCTTTTCAATCAACTTTGCTTGGCTTTCAATGCTTTCCCTCTCTTTTCCTTCTAACTCAATTTTATCCAAAAACAAATCCGACAAAACTTTAGCCCCTTGACTGAATAATGTATTGTTTACTGCAATTACCTGCCCAGCACTTCTATAATTATTATTTAACTGTTTTATTTCTGAGTATTCACTACCTATTTGTTCTTCCACCTTATTCTGTAACAATTGCCAATCACCCCCACGCCACCTATAAATAGATTGTTTTACATCTCCCACTAACAGGTTTTTATTACCTTCTGATAAACTGTTATAAATCAATGGAGAAAAATTTTGCCATTGAAACCCTGAAGTATCTTGGAACTCATCTATCAGGTAATTCCTATAGAAAGATCCTGTTTTTTCATATACAAATGGAGCATCGTTATCTTCCACAATTTTTTTCAGAAAACTGTTTGCATCAGAAATTAACATTATTCCTTCTCGTTCTTTGTAAACTTTCAATTTCGAAGTCACATCAAGCAAAACGCCAAAAGCATACATATTTTTTTGAGCCACCTGAGCTGTTGCATACTCTTTTAACCCATTGTTGATGAATTGTACAGTCTTATTAAAATGATCCATTAATTTATCCTCAACTACAGCTACAATTCGTTCTTTATTATCACTAGTTTTGGTATGCCAGGCTTCAATAGTGTCTAATGCTGGCAATTGGTAACTATTAAGCTGTAATTTTGAAACATCGTAGGGAGGTTCTATTATTTTATGAAAATACCCGGCAGGTCCTTGTATTTTTCTAGCAAAGTCACCTACATTAAGTTCATGCTCGTCCATAATATCAAAAGCCTCCTGTGCATACTTTTGTGCTGAGGATTGATAATCTGAAATAACCTTATTCAGCTGATTAAGAAATTTTTTGAAAAAATCTCTATTAGAAGCTATTTTAAACAACTCCTTCTCTTTTCCTTTATAGGCTTCACTAAATAACTCCTTCGCAAATCGTAATATATCTTTCTTTATGTCCCACGACTTACCCTCTTCTACTTTTTTTTCAGCAAAATTTACTAACCAATTTGTAAGTAAATCATCTTTCCCTATTTCTTCAAAAACATCATCAATAACTTTATCGAGTACATCATCTTGATCTAGTTCTAATTGAAACCCTCCATGCAATCCGACTTCTTTAGCAAAAGATCGAATTACTTTCTGAAAAAATGCATCAATAGTACTTATTGAAAATTGACTGTAATTATGAAGAATCATAGAAAGTACTTCCTTGCATTGGGTTTGAAAATCACCTTCATCCAAACCCAACTCACACATGAGTTCTTGCCCCATATCGTGGTATTCACCTTTAGAGAAGGTATTCAAGTATTCAACAATACGGCTCTTCATTTCAGCAGTAGCCTTATTTGTAAAAGTTACCGCCAAAATATGCTTAAAATAGGTGGGACGCTTTAATGCTAGCAGTATATATTCCTTGGCAAGTGTGTAGGTTTTTCCCGAACCTGCCGATGAACGGTATACAACAAAAGGTTTTTGATTCATTTACTACAATATGTAGAAGATTGACATAAGAACAAAGTTCTAGGCAAAAGCTTTTACTCAGCGCAAAATAAAAATCATGATGTTATTACTAGACCTGAAACTGAACCATTATTATAAATTTCGCTGTATCAGCTTAACATCAATAACTAATACTGCTCTTCTTTACTCGGGAAATCTTTTGATTTTACATCTTCAATATAATTACTTACAGCATCAGTGATAATGGTATCCAATTCTGCATAACGTCTTAAAAACCGTGGTTTAAATTCCTTAGTAATTCCTAACATATCTTGCATGACTAAAACCTGTCCATCCACTCCATTTCCAGCACCTATACCTATAATTGGAATAGTCACTTCTTTTGCTACTCTTTCGGCCAGCAAAGCTGGGATTTTTTCTAAAACTATAGCAAAACAACCACACTCCTCTAAACATTTTGCGTCTTCTATCAATTTAGCTGCCTCCTCTTCATCTTTAGCACGAACAGTGTAAGTACCAAACTTAAAAATAGATTGTGGAGTAAGTCCCAAGTGTCCCATTACAGGTACCCCTGCACTAAGTACACGAACAATAGATTCTTTGATTTCAGTACCACCTTCCATTTTAATAGCATGTCCACCCGATTCTTTCATGATTCGTATTGCTGAACGAAGAGCCTCTGAAGAATTTCCCTGATATGACCCAAAGGGCAAATCAACCACTACAAAAGCACGTTTTGTTGCCTTTACAACAGATGACGCATGGTAGATCATCTGATCCAAAGTAATGGGTAAAGTAGTCTCATTCCCTGCCATCACATTTGATGCCGAATCTCCTACTAACAAAACATCTATTCCTGCACTATCTAGTATTTTTGCCATAGAATAATCATATGCGGTGAGCATAGATATTTTTTCACCCCTATTCTTCATTTCTTGAAGTTGGTGAGTAGTGATTTTCTTTATATTAGGTTTATGTATTGACATACTACTTTATTTTTGTAAGTACTTTAATAAAAATAAAGATATTATTTTTATTTGTCTGAATAACTATTAGGAAGAACAACTGAGAAAGTAGACCCTTTATTTTTTTCAGTTTTAACTTCAATACTACCACTTAGTTTTTCAGCTACATTTTTAACTATATATAAGCCTAAACCAGAACCTTTACTCTCTTCATGTGCCTGGTAGAACATATCAAAAATTTTATTTATTTTATTTTTATCAATGCCCAAACCATTATCTTCAACTCGAAGTAACGCTTCCTTCTTATTTACTTCTACATCAATCTGAATAATCGATAAAGGTTTTTCTAAATCTCGATACTTTATAGCATTAAAAATAATATTATTTAATATAGCTCTTACTCTGGTAAGGTCAGAAACAAACGGAATGGGTTGTCTTACTCTCACATGAATATCTATTCGCTTCATGTTAATTCCAGAAAAATAACTATTTAAACTTTCACTTATTTCTACTAAAAAATTAATAGGAATGTATGGGTCGTTTACTCGATCGTTTCTTGAAATACTTAACAGATCACCAATAAAATCATCTAATCTTTTTACACTTTTTTCAATACGATATATACACTCTTCCTGTACAACTGCATCTGTTTCTTGTTTATATATATTGAGTAAACCAAGCATTGAACTTAGGGGTGATCTAAGATCATGTGAAGCATGATAAACAAAATTATCAAGTTCAAAATTTACTTTTTTTAATTCTAAAACGGCTTTTTTTCTATCTGTAATGTCAATTACGATCGACTCCATATAGCCCTCAGCATATAGTTTCGAACTAATTAAAACCCATATTGGCTTGCCATCTGCCCTTACTAATTCTACCTCAAAGTGTTCAATTTTTCCTTCTTTTAGCAAAATTTCAATAAACTTCTCCTTGTCTTTAGGGTTTTTATAATATTCTGAGCAGATTATACCTTTATAGTTAGAATTTTGCACTCCAACTATCTCCCAAATTTTACAATTAGACTCCAGTACCTTCTCTTCTTTGAGGTCAAAACGACACATTCCTACTAATGAATTTTGAAAAAGTGATTTATATTTCTTCTCACTCTCTTTTAAAGCATCTTCCGCTTCCTTCATTTCAGTTATATCAGTATGAGAGCCTGATAACCTTATCACTTTGCCCGCTTTATTCTTAATATTCTTTGCACGAGATCTTATCCAACGGTAAGTCCCATTCTTGTGTAATAGCCTGAACTTTTCATCGAAACTAGAAAACTTCCCTTCTTTAAAATCATCAAATTTTTTTACAGAATACTTCTTGTCTTCAGGGTGTAAAAGTTTGCCCCACAATCCATCAAGTTCTAGTTCTTCATCTATATCATATCCCAACATAGTTTTCCATGGAACCGATATGAAATTTGTATTGGTAATCAAATCAAAATCCCATAATCCATCATTTGCACTATCTGCTGATGTCTTATAACGATTTAGCTCATTTTTCAGTAACTTAATCTCTTCTTTATAAGCTTCGAACTGTTGCTGATACTTTTCATGCTCTACTTTATCAAATGATAGCTCCATAAATAATACCTAAATATAATAAACTAATGGAAATTATGACAAGTTGAAAAATACTTGATCAAACCTTTATACAAGAAAAACATTTACATTATTATTTATTATTTCTACTTCTACATGATTATTTATTGTTGTGGATAATTCATACCCTGTATAAGTACAAGATATCGGAAATACAGTATGACTCCTGTTTACCAATGAAGTAGTTTCTATTTTTTTTACTTTTAGACTTAAAAATGGTTTTAGACTATACGCCATTGTTCTACCAGTATTCAATACATCATCAACCATAATAACAACCTTATCGTATAGCAACTCTTCTACTTTCTTATCTAATTTTATATCACTTTGTGTTGGTAGTTCTTTATCTAAATCTATTCTAAGTAACAATATTGAAAATTTAGATATTTTTTCCAGTTCAACTTTCAACAACTCTGCTACTTTATATCCTAATTGCCAAACTCCAGCCAAAACTAATTCCTTTTCATTATAGTTGTTTTCCAATATCTGAAAAGCTATTCTTTTAATTTTCTGTCTTACTTGACCGTCATTCAATATTAAGTCTTTTTGATTATTCATCATTTTTCTCCATCTGGAATAGGTATTACTTTACTATCTTTATACGTAGACATTGCTATCATTGATTGCAGATTATCTACACCATCTATATCACTTACTTTTTCCAACATTAACTGCTGATACGCTTGTATATCCTTACATACAATTTTTAATATAAAATCTCCTGCTCCTGTAATATGGTGACATTCAATTATCTCATCTATTAGATTTACACATTTCACAAAATGTTCCAAATGTTTTTTGTTATGCGACTTTAATGTCACCAATACAAAAGTAGATACTCCTATGCCTATCCTCTGATGATTCAGTTTTGCATGATAACTGGTAATTATTTCATTTCGCTCCATTTTCTTCACCCTCTCTAAGGTAGGAGCAGGTGACAAGCCTACTTCTACAGCAAGTTGTGCATTAGTAATTTTTCCATTTGATTGCAGAATTTCTAATATTCTACGATCAATTGCATCAAGTTTTTGGAGATATGACATAATATAATAGTCAAATAATTTTGGCACGAATATAATAACTAATGTTTTAGCTAACTACATTCAATAGCGAATATAGGTTTAATGAAGAAGATATTTCATACTTCAGCGATTGATTAATATATTTATTAATAAAAATTTCTAGGTTTGCAAAAAACCTAACAGTATTACTATGAAACTATTTCAATATTCAACAATAATAACCTTAATATTTGTTTTCTCTAATATATGTATTAGTCAAAAAAAAGTTGTTGTACTTCCTGATGACTTGACTACTGAAAAAATTATTTTTCTTAAGTATGAACAGATTGAAAACGATGTGCGCATGCCTTATGCACAACGAAAACGCATCAGCCACAGAAACTTAATTTCTAAACAAGCCAATAAAGAATTGGAACTTGAGGCTACATATTATCCTTTTCAATACATCATTTCAAATAGATCAGATTACTTTAAATTTATCAATAACGGTTATAAATATGTGTTAGAAAATGATATGATGAATTCTTATAATAATGGAGAAAGTATTGAACCTGGAAAGCATAAACTATTTTCCTCTACAATGTATATAAAAGACCTTACAACGGGTAAGCGCTATGATCTTTTTTCTATAACACAAGATGAAGTTTACGAGTATGCATCTATTATAAAGAAGTTAAATAAAATTATTAAAAAGAATACAGTTAATTAATCCTGTAATATTATAACTTCTTCATTTAATGGAGCAATATTAACCTCATGTGTTTCATGATGAGAACAGTATGAACATTTGAAAAATTTCTTTCCTAATCCAGCTTTTGATTGAGTAGGAGCTAACACTTCCTCCTCTTTATACTCTTTCAATGTTCTGAAATTACAACTAGGGCAAAGTTTTGCATGTTGGTGTCCATCATATCGTTCTATAAATTTATGTCCTGATTCTTCATCTAACCAAACATCATATTCATATTTTAGTGATTCCTCATGCTCAATCATTTCGTCTGTCAAATGAATATCTTCTTCATCTTCTGTAAGTAATTTCATTACATTGCCAGTTTCAGGAGATACTCTTGGTTTAAATCTTAATTTCATTAATTTTTCTTCCAAAATAGATGGGTAATAAAATTTAAGATACGCATATAATGCATACCCAAAAGCCACACCAATTATTGATGAAATAAATAAACCTACTGCCAACTCAAATATTCCTCCACGACTAAAAAAATTAACCATTGCGCTATTCAAATAAAGGCTAACCGCTATAATTAATGATAAATTACCTACTAATAGATATTTTGCCTCATTTCTATTGAGGTAGTCATATTTTTTAGCATAACCTTTAGTAGTCGAAAATCTCACATAGTGAATAACTAGAACTATAAAACCAAATGCAATTAACACATTAGCAGTTAGAGTAGCATAATAAGGCCATACATCCAATAAAGAACTCTGATTTTCCATTTTTATATTGATTATTAGTTTATGTCATTTAAAATAGATAAATCTATTTTTTTTAATACTGATTAGTTTTTCAACATTTATAAATTCAATTTAGTGTTTTTCTTTTAAAATTCATTCTAAATGAAAAAAATTGATGCTCTTTCAAAACAACTATTTTATTTATCTCTATAATTTAGCAGTTATTTTCACACCAAAAAACAAACTATACAACTATTACTGATAAATATTATCCTTTTAATCAAATGTTTTACCCATTATAAATATAATTCCATTACATTGTTATTGTTTTTCATCATTGAGTAATTTTAATAATAAAAAAAGTAGTGCCAATTCATTACGTATTAGTAGATTCGAAATCTTAAGTACAATAATTTATGTTTTCAAAATCTTGTCAATACGCTATTCAAGCAATTCTATACATCGGTCTTAAGGGTGGAAACAAAACTCCAGTAAGTATTAAATCCATTTGCAACGATCAAAATATTCCTAATCACTTTTTAGCAAAAATCCTTCAATTACTAGTTAAACAAAAAATATTATCTTCAGTAAAAGGTCCAAATGGTGGTTTTATACTCAATAAACCTATTAGAAATTTTAAGTTAATTGAAGTGGTGGAATTTATTGATGGTTCTGAAATATTTAACCAATGTGGTATTGGATTCAAGCGTTGCTCTGATGACACTCCATGCCCTGTTCATGATACTTTCAGGCAGGTTAAAAATAAAATTAAAGAAATATTAACACAAAAATCATTAAAACAACTTTGTGATGAAATAAATGAAGGTAAAACTAATTTAATTCTATATTCTAAAAGTTAAATAAGCTATCCACATTTTGAGTGTCCGCAATTTTTACAATTAAGGCAACCTTCCTCATATACTAAAGATTCCTCATTACAATCAGGGCATTTCTTATTTTTTGGTGTTGTGCCATCTGGTATATACTTTGATAAAACTCTTACTACTCCATTTTTCCAAGTATTTAGTGACTCATCATTTAAATGCAAATTATTTATTAGATGTACAATTTTATCTATGGACACATCATGACGTAGCATAGCAGATATCATTTTAGCATAATTCCAGTATTCTTTATCAAATGCCCTTGACAAGCCTCCTATTGTTATTTCATAACCGTCATTATCACAAAATTGTAAATCGTATTGATTCCTACCGTTTACGTTATGCTTTATCACTTTTCCATTTTTAACATAATTAGGCAACAAAAAGGAATCTTCTGCTTTCCCTGTAAAAATTTCATAGGGTCTGTTTTTCATTTTCCCTATTACAGCTAACCATTTTTCATGATTATTATTAAAACGCATAATATCAACTTCTAAAATTTTAGGCCTTTTTATACTAAACGTATTTTTATGTTCTTTTTTTTCTTCATTTACTAATATACCATCTCTTGAACCATCTCTATAAACAGTTATCCCTTTACAACCACTTTCCCATGCTTTAAAATATATTTCGCCTATTAACTCTTTTTTAGTGTTATTAGGAAGATTTACCGTCACACTTATGGAGTGATCCACCCATTTCTGAATGGCTCCTTGCATTTTTACTTTACTAATCCAATCTACGTCATTCGCAGTAGCTCTATGATAAGGCGAAAGTGCAATTATCTCTTGAAGTTCTTTATCGGGAATAGTCTTAATTTTATCAATATCATATTGATTTGTTTTTAACCAAGTTTCAAAATGATGATGAAACACATTATACTCTTTCCATGCATCTCCTGACTTATCAATAAAAGAAGGTGTTGATTTTTTATCTTCGGGATTAATTTTTACTCGTCTTTTATAATTTATGCTAAAAACAGGTTCAATTCCACTTGTAGTTTGAGTCATCATACTAGTAGTTCCTGTTGGCGCTATTGTAAGCATAGAAATATTTCTACGTCCATATTTTTTCATTTCTTTAAATAATGATGGGCTTTCATTAGTTATCCGTTTCATGAAGCCGCTATTCTTTTCCTTTTCCCAATTAAATAAGGGAAATGCTCCACGCTCTTTAGCCAACTCTACAGAACCTTTATATACTTCAATAGCTAATGTTTTATGTACTTTAACTGCATGCTCTATAGCTTCATTAGAGCCATATCGTAATCCCATAGCAGCCAACATATCACCTTCTGCCGTTATTCCTATCCCTTGTCTTCTTCCATCTATGCACTTTTGCTTAATTTTATTCCACAGTTTATACTCTGTTCTTTTAATTTCATAGGGTTCAGGATCTTTATCTATTTTCTCAAGAATTCTATCAATTTTCTCAATTTCCAGGTCAACAATATCATCCATAATACGCTGAGCGTATTTTGCATGTTTTCGGAATTTATCAAAATTAAATGCTGCTTTTTGCGTGAAGGGCTGTTCCACATAACTATATAAGTTTATAGCCAATAAACGGCAACTATCATAAGGGCACAATGGAATTTCACCACATGGATTTGTAGATACAGTTTTGAATCCCTGATCAGCATAAGAATCAGCCACTGATTCATTAATTATTGTATCCCAAAAAAGCAATCCAGGTTCTGCTGATTGCCACGCATTATGAACAATATTACTCCAAAGTTTATGAGCATCTATATTGTCTTTTATCAATGGGTGGGATGAATCAACTGGAAACTGAATCTGAAATTCTTTCTTCTCTTTTACTGCCTTCATAAAATCATCCGTGATTTTTACCGAAACATTTGCTCCTGTTATTTTAGTGGAATCTTTTTTGGCATCAATAAATTTTTCAATATCTGGGTGCTTAACGTTTAAGCTAAGCATTAAGGCTCCTCTTCTTCCTCCTTGAGCTACTTCGCGTGTGGAATTAGAATAACGTTCCATGAATGGAAGAATACCTGTAGCTGTTAGTGCACTATTTTGCACTTGTGTGCCCGTAGGTCTAACACCTGACAAATCATGTCCTACTCCCCCTCTTCTCTTCATCAATTGAACTTGTTCCTCATCAGTTTTCATTACCGCTCCATAAGAATCTGCATCCCCTTCATGACCTACCACAAAACAATTTGATAAAGATGCATATTGAAAATTATTGCCAATCCCAGTCATAGGTCCTCCTTGTGGAACAAGGTATTTAAACTTGTCTAGTAAGTTGAAAATATGATCCTCTTGTAAAGGATTGGGGTACTTACTTTCTACACGGGCTATTTCAGCACTTAATCTCAAATGCATATCCTTTGGAGACAACTCGTAAACTGAGCCAAGTGTATCCTTTAGTGAATATTTGTCCAACCATACTTTTGCTGCTAATTCATCGCCTTTAAAATATTTAGTAGCACACTGCAATGCTTCCTCCTTACTTACAACCTTTTGTTTTTGGCTTGATTTACTTAATTGTGGTTGAATAAGTTTATTAAGTAATTTTTTCCTAGAAACAGGGTTTGTATTTGGCTTACTTAATTGTTTAGGCTTAGTTTCTTCAACATTTTCAAAAGGAATTTCTAAAAGAGTAGTTACCATAATTGTAGTCTAAAAAATGAATACTATAATAAGTATTTAAGACCTTTTTATCTATTATTATTTTGATAATTTATCCACATCAATAAACCTAATATTTAATTATATACACCTAACTATCAGTATTATAAATATTTATAGGTTTAGCATTTACAATAACTAAATACTGGACTAATCACAATAAAAACAAAATTTCAATGCAAGCTTTCAGTACAAAACAAACTTATTTTAAGTTATTACAGATTGTGCATTCTATAACATAACTTTGTAAACTAATAGTTAATAAAATGAAAAGAGTAGTTGTAGGTTTATCAGGAGGTGTTGATTCTAGTGTATCTGCATACTTGTTGAAAAAACAAGGTTATGAAGTTATTGGTATGTTTATGAAAAACTGGCATGATGACTCGGTAACTATTAGCGATGAATGTCCTTGGCTAGAAGACAGCAATGATGCCATGATTGTAGCTGAAAAATTGGAAATTCCGTTTCAGGCTATCGACTTAAGCAAAGAATATAAAACTCGTATAGTTGACTATATGTTTGATGAATATCAGCGAGGAAGAACTCCAAATCCTGATGTTCTTTGCAATAGAGAAATAAAATTTGATGTGTTTTTAAAGGCTGCCTTACGATTAAACGCTGACTACGTAGCTACAGGTCATTATTGCCAGAAAGAAGAAATTAGTAAAAATGGGGAAAGTATATATCGTTTACTTGCAGGTAAAGATAATAATAAAGATCAAAGTTATTTCTTATGTCAGCTTACACAAGCTCAATTAAGTAAGGCTTTATTCCCAATAGGGCATTTAACTAAATCTGAAGTACGAGAAATTGCTAAAAAAGCAAACTTAATTACAGCAGAGAAAAAAGATTCTCAAGGGCTATGTTTTATAGGCAAAGTACGACTGCCTGATTTTCTTCAACAAAAACTTCTTCCTAAAAAAGGGCAAGTAATTGAAATACCTAACAGTGCAGACATTTATAATAACAACCCTATCAATTTTGAAATAAACGGAACTGATACGATTACACTTAAAGCAGTTACTTCATCTTTAACCTACTCAGCAAATGATGGGGAAGTAGTAGGCGAACATAATGGTGCTCATTTTTATACTATTGGCCAGCGTAAAGGACTAAATATTGGTGGCAAACCACTTCCTCTATTTATTATTGATACGGATACAAATGACAATATTATATACACTGGTCAGGGAGAAAATCATCCAGGTTTATTAAGGAAAGGGTTATTTGTAGCAAAAGATGATATTCATTGGGTGCGGGATGATCTTTCATTAAAAGTTGGTGAAAAAACACATTACCTTTCAAGAATCAGATATCGACAGAAATTAGATAATGCCATACTTCACATGCGTGAAGAAGGTCTTTATATTATTTTTGACACTCCTCAAAAAGCCATTGCAGCAGGTCAGTTTGTAGCTTGGTACGATGGCGAAGAATTAATTGGTTCGGGAGTTATTGGGTAGATAATTTATTCATTTAAATACTTCACCATCAACATAGCTGTCTTATTAGAAACACTTTCTTTACCCAAAATATTGAACAAATCATCATAGTCTTCGAGTATTTGTTTTCTTTTATTACCCTGAGTAATGGCTATAAGTTCTGTAGAAATATTATCCTCTGTCATGTTTTCTTGTATATATTCTTTTACAACTTCTCTATCTACAATCAGGTTTACTAATGATATATATTTCAGTTTCACCAATAACTTTGCAATAAACATAGTAATTGGACTTGATCGATAAGGTACTACTTGGGGTACTTTCCATAGTGCCGTTTCTAGTGTTGCTGTACCAGAAGTAACTACTGCAGATGTAGAATGTGCCAATAGATTATAAGTGTCTTCATAAACTAATTTAACATTTGGCTCTTTACAAATTAAACCATACAGTGACTTGTCAAAATTTCGAATAGCAGCTACTGCAAATTGATATTCAGGAAATCGTTTTACCACTTTACGCATGACAGGAAGCATATTATTTAATTCTTGCTTTCTACTTCCAGGAAGAAGAGCTATGATCTTTCTATCAGCTTCTAACTCCCATTTCACTTTAAAATTTTTATCAACAACATGTGATTTTACTGCATCCATTACTGGGTTACCTACGTAATCCACTTCCCAATCATATTTTTTAAAAAAATTCTTTTCGAAAGGTAATATGCAAAACAATCGATCCACATTTTCCTTTAGTTTCAAAGCTCTTGATTGATTCCATGCCCAAACCTTTGGAGAAATATAATAAAACACCTTGATGTTATTTTGCTTACAAAATTTAGCAATTCGCATATTAAAACCACCAAAATCAACTAAAATAACCACGTCAGGAT
>Ga0224506_10000524_pt1 | contig 32129 bp, 29 predicted proteins | sample SF_Jan12_sed_USG_2_FD_169108 | JGI IMG/M metagenome (GOLD analysis project Ga0224506, IMG submission 169108) | Sediment microbial communities from San Francisco Bay, California, United States - SF_Jan12_sed_USGS_8_1 | ecosystem: Environmental > Aquatic > Marine > Sediment | place: USA... | reverse complement strand
AAAACCCGCCAGTCCTTTGCCCGCAATCATGGCCACGACGGCATAAGCCCCTCGGCAGCGACGATGCACCCCCTGGACTGCAGAAAAGATGTCTTCTGCCTTAATATCTATTTTGCTGGCGTTTTGTAACTCATGGGCAAATACGTTGAGCAGGATTTCAGAGTCCGAATCGGTATTGATATGACGGCGGTCTTCACGGAACAGATCCCGTTTCAGGTCTTCAGCATTGGTGAGGTTGCCATTATGGCCCAGAGCAATACCAAAAGGAGAGTTGACATAAAAGGGTTGTGCTTCTGCTGAGGAAAAACAACCTGCCGTGGGATAACGCACATGTCCTATGCCCATATTACCGTGTAGGCGCAGCATGTGGCGGGTATGAAATACATCACGGACCAGGCCATTGCTTTTGCGAAGATAGATACGGTCATCATCACAGGTCATGATTCCGGCAGCATCCTGGCCTCGGTGTTGCAATACAGTCAGGCCGTCATACAGGGCCTGATTCACGGGCGTTTTCGCCACGATACCAATGATGCCACACATATTAAATCCTCAGTGTTTCGCCAGCAGGCTCAGTAATGAATAACGGCATTTTACAGTAATCTCTTGATGTCCACGATCCAAATTACATTAAAATTTAAAGCTATGTGCCATATCCGATGGCATCAGATCGCGCAACCAGACCGCCAGTCCTTCAAAATAATACATGAAAAATGAATTGTCCCAGCTTGGGGTCTGGGGAAAAGGTGTCAGGCCTGAAAACATGACCAATGCAGTCACAATCAGAATGCCACGCAATACACCAAATACAACACCAATCGACCTGTCTGCCCCGGTCATCCCCGTCCTTAACACCAGTTGGATAATGAAGTAATTAACAATGGTGGAAACGATCAGACTCGCAATAAATAAAATCAGAAAGGCCACAATCAAACGAAGTATTGGATCCTGAATTGTGTCAATAAACATCGCTGATAGACCACCTGAAAAACTCATAGAAACCCAGAAGGCCAGGATCCAGCCAAACAGGGAAAGTGCTTCTCTGGCAAACCCCCTGACAGAACTGATTACTGCAGAAAGGAAAATAATGAGAATAATAACAATATCAATCCAGGTCATAAGAATTTCGCTTAAGGATGGTTAACGACCACACCTTTCATTCCCAGTTTTTGCTCGATGGATTTTAGTGTCTTGTTTGCCTTATCGCGTTTTACTTCGGGCCCCACACGTACACGATAGACTCCACCTTTTTTATTCTTCACGAATTCAACAAAGGCCGGAAATTTTTTCTTACGTAATTTTTTCTGCAATGCCAGGGCATTGTTACGTTGGCTAAAACTTCCTACCTGCACGGCCCATGCTTTGCCATTTTGTTTTGTATTGATCGTTGCCAGGCTGGTCACTTTATCAATCAGACTTTCTTCATTGACTGGTTTGCCAGCCGCCTTTTTTTCAATTTTGGTAGCAGGAATATGTTCATTGACTGGCAGGCGAATAGTTTCCTGTTCTGGTGGAGGGACAGGCCTGGGAATCTCGATAGAACGCAATTTTGCAATTGATTCTGGCTTATTAGGGATATTACTACCAAACAAGGGCATTTCGTCTCTTCCACCACTGAGGATCATGGGGATAAAAATTACGCCAAGACCAACCAGTACCGCTGCGCCTATAATTCGCCTTTTTAATAAATGTTTATCCACAAGCAGATATCGTTTCCTGAAAGTTCGAGACAATCATCTATTATACGCCCCGTTGCAGGGCCTCTGCCACTGTATAAAATGAGCCAAAAACAAGTCTCACATCCTCTGAATTTGCTCTATTTTCAACGGCTTGCATTGCAGAAGGTACATTATCGAAGCACTGGATAGTGTCGGCAGGAACAAAGTTTTGCAATACTTGTTTCAGTTCTTCGGCAGAAGCCCCTCTCGGACCGGCAAGTTCTACGCAATACCAGTCAGTTACCACATCTTGCATGGTCATTAAATTGGAGCGAATATCCTTATCTTTGAGCATCCCTACCACAGCATGGACCTGCTTCTCCGTAGAGTCTGATTTGAAATGGGCGGCTAAGGCCTCGATACTTTGGGTATTGTGGGCAACATCGACTAACCAGTTTTGTTTATCTTGAAGGTGCTGCAGTCGCCCTGCTAACTGGGCACTGGTCAGCCCTTGCTGGATGTGCTCATAGCGGACAGGAAAACTTTCAGCTAATAAATTAAGTGCCATTATGACAGCCGAGGCATTTCGTAACTGATGTGCCCCTGTTTGAATCGGAAAGGGTAAATTAATGGATTCTTCCTCTGGCCCACTCCAGCTCCAGAATTCTTCATATAACTCATAATGGAATTCTCGACCAAGACAGAATAGTTCACTACCCCTTCTTTCTGCTTCTTTATAAATGGTTTGGGGGATATCCTGTTCACTACATATCACCGGCCTGTTTTGTCGCATGATGCCGGCCTTTTCTCGAGCAATAGATTCCCGGTTATCACCCAGCCAATCTGTATGATCAAGACCAATGGAAGTGATGATGGCGATATCACTGTCCACGATATTGACGGCATCGAGGCGACCACCCAGGCCTACTTCGAGAATCGCTATATCAAGTTCAGCTTGATAAAAGATATCCAGCGCCGCCAGCGTACCAAATTCAAAGTAGGTCAAGGAGGTATCCCCTCTTGCCTGATCAATGCGATCAAATGCCTGACAGATCTGCTCATCACTGGCATGAGCACCATTTAAGCTGATTCTTTCGTTGTATTCGAGTAAGTGAGGTGAGGTATAGGCACCGGTTTTATAACCGGCAGCTCTCAAAATGCTTTCCAGCAAAGCGACTGTTGAGCCTTTGCCATTCGTACCGGCAACGGTAATGATTTTAAAAGGGGGAGGATCTGAATGAAGTCGCTGGAAAACCTCGCTGACCCGCTCCAGACCGAGTTCAATGGTCTGGGGATGCAGGCTCTCCTGCCAGTTTAGCCATTCGACAAGAGTTTTAAAACGCATCCTGTACCACGAATGCTTTGATTAGTCAGAAGAGAGATTAGGCAACAGAACGGTGCATCAGCATCGACAGTATATTGGCAATCCGGTCGCGCATATCGCGGCGATCTACAACCATGTCAATAGCACCATGCTCAAGCAGGAATTCACTACGTTGGAAACCTTCTGGCAAGGTTTCACGAACAGTCTGTTCGATAACCCGAGGACCGGCAAAACCGATCAGAGCATTAGGCTCGGCAATATTGATATCGCCCAACATAGCAAAGGAAGCCGAAACACCACCCATGGTGGGATCGGTCAGGACAGAGATAAAGGGTAAACCACGTTTTTGCAAACGTGTCAGGGCAGCACTGGTCTTGGCCATTTGCATCAGGGAGAACAGAGCCTCCTGCATACGGGCACCACCACTGGCGGAAAAACAGACTAAAGGCATATTGTGTTCCATGGCCGTGTTAACAGCACGAACAAAACGCTCTCCAACAACCGACCCCATGGAGCCACCCATGAATTTAAATTCAAAGGCTGCGGCCACCAAGGGAACATTTTTAACTTTACCCTGCATGACGACCAGGGCATCAGTTTCTGCGGTTGCCTTCTGGGCCTGGACAAGACGATCTTTATATTTTTTCAGATCCCTGAATTTCAGGGCATCCACTGGTCGAATTTCTGAGCCAATCTCAATACGGCCATGTTCGTCAAGGAACAGATCCAGCCGAGTACGGGCATCGATACGCTGATGCTGGCTACATTTTGGACAAACATCGAGATTTCTTTGTAATTCAGCACGATACAGTACCGCACCACAGGAATTACACTTGGCCCAAAGGCCCTCTGGCACGCTCTTTTTCGAGGTGCTGGTCTCGGTACGAATTCGGGAGGGGAGTAATTTGCTGAACCAGTTCATTTTTTAACCTTAGCTTATATTTATATATTTATCGATGCGACCAGATCACACTTTTCTTATTATACAACTGCATCGATGCCTTCGCGAATTTCTCTTAAAAGTGCCGATATGGCTTCCTGAATTTTATCGGCATCACCAGCATGTTCCTCCACTTTTTTTACCAGGGCACTGCCTACCACAACCGCGTCTGCGACTTTTGCCACTCTGGCAGCAGATTCAGCATCCTTGATCCCAAAACCGACCCCGACTGGGATTTTACTATGGGATTTAATCCGATTGACCCGCTCCGCGACCTCTTCCGTGTCCAGGTGACCCGCTCCAGTCACCCCTTTCAGTGAGACGTAATAAATAAAACCGCTACTCAACTGAGCAATTTTCGCGATACGCTCGTCCTTGGTAGTGGGTGAAACCAGAAATACGATATCCAGACCGGTCTTTTTTAACTCGACTATCAGCGCCTCGGCCTCTTCTGGTGGAAGATCGACCAGCAAGACACCATCGACACCGGCTTTAGCGGCCCGCTCGGCAAAACTGGCATAACCCATGACCTCGACCGGATTGAGATACCCCATCAGCAAGACAGGTGTTTCTGTGTCATGTTGACGAAATTCAGCCACCATCCCCAACACATCTTTCAGGGACACATGATGCTCAAGGGCCCTTTCCATGGCCTTCTGAATGACCGGCCCTTCGGCCATGGGGTCAGAGAATGGGACACCCAGTTCCAGAATATCGGCCCCGGCTGACACCATGGCATGCATCAGGGAGACGGTGACAGAGGGTTGAGGATCACCCGCTGTCACATAGGGAATCAGGGCCTTACGCCCCTTGGTCTGCAGGGCACCAAATCGTGTACTTATGCGGCTCATATGGAGATACCCTCCAGATTTGCAACAGTGTGGATATCCTTGTCACCTCGACCGGACAGATTCACGATAATGATTTTGTCCTTTTCCATGGTCGGTGCCAGTTTGGTGGCATAGGCCAGGGCATGGCTGGACTCCAGGGCCGGCATGATTCCTTCAATACGGGTCAGATCATGGAAGGCCTGCAGGGCCTCATCATCGGTGACTGAAACATAATTGGCCCGACCACTGTCTTTCAGCCAGGCATGCTCCGGGCCAACACCGGGATAGTCCAGACCCGCTGAAATACAGTGAGTGGGGATAATTTGCCCATCGGCATCTTCCACCAGATAGGTACGATTCCCATGCAGCACACCGGATTTGCCCGCACACAGGGGAGCCGCATGATGGCCAGTTTCGATACCTTCACCCGCGCCCTCAACGCCGTACATGACAACATCCTTATCATCAATGAAGGGGTAGAACAGACCAATGGCATTGGAACCACCGCCTACACAGGCCACCAGGGCATCGGGCAATCGTCCTTCCTGTTTCATAATCTGTTCTTTGGCTTCCCGACCGATAATGGCCTGAAAATCTCGCACCATGGCGGGATAAGGATGGGGACCTGCCACGGTGCCGATAATATAGAAAGTGTTATCAACATTGGTTACCCAGTCACGCATTGCTTCGTTGAGAGCATCTTTCAAGGTTTTGGAACCCGATGTGACGGGTACCACTTTCGCACCCAGTAACTTCATACGAAAAACATTAATGGCCTGGCGCTTGATATCTTCTTCGCCCATATAGACCACACATTCCAGTCCTAGACGAGCAGCTACTGTAGCTGACGCCACACCATGCTGTCCGGCACCGGTCTCGGCAATAATGCGGGTCTTGCCCATATAGCGGGCCAGCAGGGCCTGGCCGACGGTGTTATTCACCTTGTGAGCCCCGGTGTGATTGAGATCTTCACGCTTGAGATAAATCTTCGCCCCGCCAAGGGTCTCCGACCAACGCTGGGCATAATAAAGAGGTGAAGGACGACCTACGTACTGGCGTAAATCTTCATCCAGTTCAGCAATAAAAGCGGGATCATTGCAACAGGTTTCATAGGCCTCTGTCAGTTCTTCAATGGGGCCCATCAAGGTCTCAGCAATAAATCGCCCACCATAAGGTCCAAAATGACCTTTCTCATCTGGCAGGTTGTAAGTACCTGCAGCCTGTTTTGTTTTAACTTCTGTCAACGCCTTGTACCTCTTTCATAAAAGCGTAAATCTTATCTTTGTCCTTGATACCTTTTTCCATTTCTACCCCACCACTGACATCTACTGCATAGGGTCTGACTTTTTCTATCGCCTGGGCAACATTGTCCTGCTTCAAACCGCCCGCCAGAATAACCGGTAGATTCAGATTTTCTGGTATCAGGTCCCAGTTAAATGTTTCCCCAGTCCCGCCAGGCTTGCCCTTCTGGTAAGTATCCAGGAGTAAACCCGTTGCTGAACTGTACAGGGAGGCAAAGTGGGTAATCTCCGTGTCATCGGAAACTCGCAGTGCCTTGATATAGGGCCTGTCAAATTGTTCACAGAACCCTGCCGATTCATCACCATGAAACTGCAACAGGTCGATGCCGGTATGTTGTATAACTTCTTCAACCTCGGCCTTTTGCGCATTTACAAACAGGCCAACGGTAGTCACAAATGCTGGAACTTGTTTAACAAGCTTAGCTGCTTGCGCAATGCTGACATTACGTGGGCTTGGCTCATAAAACACCAGGCCAATGGCATCCGCCCCAGCCTTTACAGCGGTCTGGATATCCGATTCGCGGCTGAGACCGCATATTTTGACTCGTGTTCGCATCAAGGGACATATTCTATCAGGTATAGACGGGCGCAACAGGTTACCAGACCATGGGCAGACGTGAAAGACGGGGAATTTCAAACTCAGGGGGATAATCCACTCCGGTAAGATACAATCCCCCGGCTGGTGCTGTTACTCCACCCAGGGTCCGATCCTGCTTTTCCAGCACTTCTTTTGCCCAGATGGGTTCCTGTTCCCCTGCCCCAATGCTCATCAGGACCCCGGCAATGTTCCGTACCATGTGGTGTAGGAAGGCATTCGCCTCCAAATCCAGGGTGATGATTTCTTCATGGCGTTTTACATCCAGTTGATACAGGGTCCGGACAGGACTTTTGGCCTGACAGGCCAGTGCCCGGTAAGAGGAAAAATCATGTTCACCCACTAAATATTTTGCCGCTGCCGCCATTCTCGATTCATCCAGTGGCCGGTATTCCCATACCGTACGGTGTGCCAGTAAGGCATGTCGAATTCTGCGATTAAGAATGACATAACGGTAACGACGCCGAGTGGCTGAAAATCGGGCATGAAAATCCTCACTCACTTGCTTTGCCCAGAGAATAGAAATGGAATCAGGAAGATGGGTATTAGCACCCAACACCCACTGGTGGTCATCACGTTGGGATTCGGTATCAAAGTGGATTATCTGTTCAGTGGCATGTACACCAGTATCGGTACGCCCTGCACAAATGACTCGTACCGGGTGATTGGCAACCCGAGAGAGTGCCTTTTCCACTGTAGCCTGTACCGAAGGGCTGTGATCCTGATATTGCCAACCACAAAAGGGGCTACCGTCATATTCCACTGCCAGTGCAATACGCATCAACCGTTACTCGTCTTTGTTCCACATTATTGTCAGCCAGGTTAGGTTGGCTGAAAAAGATAAACTGCCTGCAACAGAATCAGATCTGCTGCAGTAATTCCTTAGCTTCCTCTTGCTGCGGGGCAGAACCTTCTTCCATAACTTCATCCAGAATACTTTTTGCCCCGTCAGGATCGCCCATATCAATATAGGCCTTGGCCAGATCCAGTTTGGTACCCACTTCATCCATCATGGAGGGTGCATCTAAATCAGCCATGTCAGTGGCATCAACTTCTGCTTCAACTGTGGGCATATCAATCTGGGTTTCGGTTGGCTGAGCTATTTCCATGGTTAAACCATCATTGGTCTGGTTGGCAACGGCTGTTTCAATATCCATATCCAGTGTTAGCCCCAGGCTGCTTTCATTACTATCATCAAAATTCAGATTGAGATCGGCCAGGCTTTCCTCGGGTGTATTCAAATCAAGTCCCAGAGAATCTTCCATACTGAATTGAGCCGTATCCTTGTCCAGAGCATCCATTGCCTGCTCTTCCTCTATATTGATGGCCAGTTCAGTTTCGGCTGTCTCATCCATGGGCAAATCAAGGTCAGAGAGATCAACTTCAGCGGTATTATTCGTGGGTAGCTCGAAATCCAGTCCAGAGACATCGATCTGTGATGACTTGTCACTATCATCCAGATTGAAATCCAGATCCATAGGGGCTTCTACCTGAGCCGTTTCCTCGCTGGCATCAAAATCGAAATCCAGGGCCTGGCTGGGTTCGTCGGATGAATCTGCTGTAAAGTCCAGATCCAGACCAATATCATCTAAACCTGCTTCCTGCCTGCTGTCAGCAGGTAAATCATCCATGCCTAGATCAAGAATATCGTTATTCTCATCTTCTCCAGGCATATTTTTAATTCGTGTCACATCTTCAATTTCACGGATACGAGTTGCATCCTCTCCAGCACCACTAAACAATGGATTTTCTGGTGCCAGCATGGACCCCATGACAAGGGCTTTTTGCCACATTGGATTGGAAGCATCCTTTCCAATATTGTCATACATTTCCTGGGCAGCTGCTTCAAATGCTGGCTTATTCTTGGTCGTGTTATAAAGCTCAAGTAATTTGATTCGCAATTCCTGACGCTGAGGATCTTTCTTAATTGCTTCCTGAATACGTTCTTCCGCTGCTTCATAACGGCCATAGGCCATAAATACATCTGCCTCGGTCAATGGATCCACATCACCGTCATCACCCTGCAGGGCACTGGCACCACTGATGGCAAAATCACTCAGGAAGGAAGACTCACCGGAAAGGTTTGTTTCCATGGAAGCTTCTTCGGATGCCATGATTTCATGGGAAGGAATACCAGATAGAATGCTTTCCTGGAAGTTGGCAGCCTGGCGGCGTCTTTGCATCAGAAGCAACATCAATAGTAAAAGGACAACGATTACCCCACCACCGATGGCAAGAATCATTGGGCTAACAGGTAGATTCGATGCCAGGTTTGCTAGTGTATTGCGAATATTTTCAAGGAAGCCTGGTTTCTGATCTTTGCCTTGCTGCTCAGAAACCGCTGTCTCAGGTGCTGCAGATTCCTGTTCAGCTTTTGCCAGCATTTCAGCCTCACTCAGAACTTCCTGATCAGCTTGAGGCTCATTTACCACTACCCCTGGTATTTCTGAATACTCAGGCTCTTGTCCAGCCTGCTCTTGTTGTTCAGCTTGTTTTACCAGTTCAGCCTGTTCAGCTTCTATATTGCGTTGGTTAACATCACTAAGTTGTTTCTGTAGGGTTGCCAGTTCATCATCCTGCACAGTAATTGATCGCTGCAGATCCTGTAACTGACTTTCCAGATCACGCAGTCTCTCATTGAGGATTATATTTTTGTTACCTTCTGCCTCGGCTTCATTCAGGGCCTGTCTAATTTCTTCACGCAGGATAACAACCTCGTTATTCACTGTTGCCTGCTGATCGCCAGTTGAACCTGCTGTCTGGTTATCACCTTCCGGCGCTGCCAAGACAAGTTCACCAGAAGTGTCACCCGTTGATGCTGGTTCAGTAGAACTAACTGAGTCCGTTCCAAACTCCGAAATCGATTCTGCCTGTACAGGTGTCACGTCCGCACTGGCGAACTGACTGCGATAATCTTCCCAGGCCTGAGTTTGGGCAATATATTCCTGGGCAGCCTGACTCTTACTCATCGTAGAGAGCATCGTGGGATCTTCAATACGTAATACTTTGCCAACCTTTAAACGATGGACATTGCCAGCAACAAATGCATCAGGATTACTTTGCAATAGCGCCATCATTACCTGATAAATCGATATCGATTCATCGGGACGCATAGAATCAGCGATATTCCATAATTTATCATTGTGCTTGGTTGTAACAGAATCTACAGCATCCCGACCAACAGACTCAGCCATCATGGTATCTTCCATAACAGCTTCAGGTTGCGGCTCATGCGCCAGGGGTTCTTCTTCTGGCTGTGGCTCAACTATAGGTGCAGCGGACTCACTTGCTAAGGAATCTTCCGCAATGGGCTCAACATTAAGGGCAGCCAACTCAGCTTCTTCAGCCTTCCTTAAGCGTTTATCAGCTTTTATAGGTATACGAGGGAATTTTTCACCTGCAAATGGATCAGGTTCCGGGACATCTGCTTCTACAGCTTCTTCAGCCTGTATATCATCAGTTGATGCAATTGAATCTTCAATTGGCGCTGCCAGTTCATTTTCTGGGACTGACTCGGCAAGAGGAACGGGTTCGGCTTCAATCTCAGCGACAGCAATACTGTCGGTTGTGACTGGATCTTCGATCAGCGCTTCAGCTTCTGGTGAAGTCTCTGCAGGTACATCCGCTATAACCTGAGCTTGCTCCTGTTCAACAAACGGTGATTCCTGCTCCTGTTCAGAAACTGTTTCCTGTTTTGCAACTTCAACCGGTGATTCAGTCTGTGGAGATTCCACCAGGGTCGGCTGTTGTCGCATACGGTCTGGTGGGTCAAGCAATACCGTATATTCTCGTAACATACGGCCATTTTTCCAGTTCATTTCCAGGAGGAAGTCCAGGAATGGTTCACGAATTGAATCCTTAGTGGTGATTTTTAGATAGGCCCGTCCGTTGGAGCGGGTCTTTAAGGAGAATTGAAGTTGAGAAAGATGGCCAGGTCTTTCTATACCGGCCCTCAGGAAGGCTTCACGGGAAGCTAACTGGATCTTCAGCCCTTTCAGATCAGATCGGGTTGCCGATAACAGTTCAATTTCTGCATCCAGCGGTTCATTTAATGCAGACTTAATTCGAATATTACCGAAGCCAAGCGCGTGGGCTGACATGGGCAAAATAACTAAACAGGCAGAAAGCAGCGTTACTGCTAGCCGACGAATCACCCGATTTTCTATCCGCATTTCCTCTTCCCTTCAACCAAACGGAAATATCTTACCATTCAATAAGTTACACTACAAATCTCGAAAAGTCTTTATAAGTCTTTGATAACTATAGTTTAGAGATAGTCTTTTACCAAAATTTCAGCAGTTTGAACACTGTTTAGTGCCACCCCACCTTGAATATTGTCGACCACACTACAAAGATTCAAATACTTTTCGTCTCCTGAAATACTGTTACGTATTCGGCTGACCACAAGCTCAGATTTGCCTGATGCATTGTCAACCGGGGTCATTGGCTGTGTTTGAGTTGTTTGAGTCAGCCTCACCCCCGGTATATTGTCTAATATTTCTGCTGCCTTGTCTGCCCCTAGTGGTTCCTGAGTCCCAATTTGTACTATTGAGGAATTCCCAAAAAACACCGGAACCGTCACCACTGTTGGTGAGATTGATATCTTATCATTATTAAGGATTTTATGCGTAGCTTTGACTATGTCTAGCTCGTCTGAGGTGTAGCCCCCTTCTAACAGAATCCCGCTATGTAAAATTGTATTGAAGGCAATCTGGCTCGGGTATACCTGTTTATCCGCATTCTGAAAATTTAATAGCTGTGCTGTCTGCCGACCCAGTTCCTCCTGTCCTGGCTTACCCTGTTCAGAAACAGGCTGCATGACACAGACTGTCACCTCATTGGCCCCTACTGCCTGGTGGATTGGCTCGAGAATCTTTATTAACTGGTAAGCCGCACTTGAAGGGATCGACAGTATCATCCGCTCCCGATAATCGCCAATCAACTCATCATTGAGACCAGGAATGATCAAGGGGACATCATCCTCATATCTAAACCCAATACTGCTGTCTATCACAATACATCCGGACTGTGTTGCTTTAGGAGCATATTCTACGGCCTTAGGACCATCCAGTAGGAAAATGGCTAGCTGTACAACTGAGAAATCAAAATCGGCTAACTCATGAATAACAACTGGTTCATCTTTAAACTCAACATGGCTTCCGGATTGTTCCACCAGGTCAACAGCATAGAGTTTACCAACTGGGAATTTTCGTTCCGCCAATAAGGACAGAACCGCTTCCCCAGCCAGGGAAGCGGCACCCACAATAGCAATATCAATTTGTTTGCTTGTCACGCGTTTTTATTGCTCCAGTAAAATACGCAGCATCCGGCGCAGTGGTTCCGCTGCACCCCAGAGTAACTGGTCACCGACGGTAAAGGCCGACAGGTATTCTGGTCCCATGGTCAGCTTACGCATACGTCCAACGGGTACGGTCAGTGTGCCTGTTACCGCGGCGGGAGTCAGTTCATCCATAGTGACCTGGCGATCATTCGGTACCACTTTAACCCAGTCATTGTGCTCGGCCAGCATGCTGTTGATTTCATCCATGGGCACATCTTTTTTCATCTTGATAGTCAGCGCCTGTGAATGGCAACGCATGGCACCGATGCGAACACAGAGACCATCGATCGGCACAGGTGAATTGCTGCGGCCGAGGATCTTGTTTGTTTCCACCTGGGCCTTCCACTCTTCCTTGGACTGACCGGAATCCAACTGCACGTCGATCCATGGAATCAGGCTGGCAGCCAGTGGCACGGGCCAGTGTTCAGTTGGATAGGCGTCACTACGCAGGAATTCAGTTACCTTCCTGTCGATATCCAGAATGGCGGTAGCAGGGTCTTCATTCAGCGACTGCACCTGGCCATTGATAGCGCCCATCTGACGAATCAGTTCACGCATGTTCTGCGCACCAGCACCCGAGGCTGCCTGATAGGTCATGGGTGTAATCCATTCGATAAGATCTTTTTCAAACAGACCACCGATGGCCATCAGCATCAGGCTCACGGTACAGTTACCACCAACATAGGTTTTCACACCACTACTAAGACCACTCTCGATCACGTCCTTGTTAACCGGGTCGAGTACAATGATGCTGTCATCGGCCATGCGTAGTGTCGAAGCAGCGTCGATCCAGTAACCTTTCCAACCAGCATCCATAAGTGGTTTATAAACCTGCTTGGTGTAGTCACCACCCTGACAGGTGATGATCACATCCATGGCCTTCAGTTCATCAATATCGGTCGCATCTTTTAATGGTGGCACGTCTTTACCCACATCCGGACCGGGTTTCCCAGCCTGTGATGTGGTGAAAAAGACTGGCTCGATGTCGGCAAAATCGTTTTCATCACGCATACGTTGCATGAGTACTGAGCCCACCATGCCACGCCAACCTACAAAACCTACTCGCTTCATTATCCTACCCTCTTTAATTAAAGTGCCGCGACAACGGCATCCCCCATTTCTGATGTACTAACTTTCTTCATTCCATCGGAATAAATGTCCGCCGTACGTAAACCATCATCCAGTACCTTCTCGACTGCCTTCTCGATGCGATCTGCCATGGCCGGTTCATCCAGTGAATAACGCAACATCATCGCCACAGACAGGATGGTTGCCAATGGATTCGCCACATTCTGACCGGCAATGTCGGGTGCTGAACCGTGGATCGGTTCATACATGCCCTGACCTTTTTCATTCAGCGAGGCCGATGGCAACATACCGATGGAACCGGTCAGCATAGCGGCACAATCAGAAAGAATGTCACCGAACATATTGGTGGTCACCATTACATCAAACTGTTTGGGCGCGCGTACCAGTTGCATAGCCGCATTATCGACATACATATGGCTGAGTTCGATGTCGCTATTGTCCTTGTGCAGTTCATTCACCACATCACGCCACATCTCAGTCACTTCCAGTACGTTGGCCTTATCGACTGAGCAAACCTTCTTGCCACGCTTGCGGGCAATGTCAAATGCCACTTCCGCAATACGCTTTACTTCGGACTCGCGATATACCAGTGTGTTGAAGCCTTCACGCTCACCGTTATCCAGCGTACGTACACCACGTGGTTGACCAAAGTAGATACCACCAGTCAGTTCACGTACGATCATGATATCCAGACCTGAAACCACTTCGGGTTTTAAGGTCGATGCATCCGCCAGCTGTGGATAGAGAATCGCGGGACGCAGGTTGGCAAACAAGCCTAATTCACTACGCAGCCCCAACAGACCTTTTTCAGGACGCACCGAGATATCCAGCGATTCCCATTTATAACCACCCACGGCCCCCAGCAAAATCGCATCGGACTCTTTGGCCAGCTTTAAGGTTTCTTCTGGCAGTGGCGTGCCAGTGGCATCATAGGCGGTACCACCTACCAGGCCTTCATTCATTTCTACATCAAGACCATCGGCCTGTAGCTTTTTGATTACCTTAATGGCCTCGGCCACGATCTCCTGACCAATACCGTCACCAGGTAGTACTGCAATTTTCTTTGTCATAATCTTTCCGCTCTAAAACTAAATTTTTAATTAAACGAATAGCCAGGGTGCCTGAGCACTACGTTTTTGTTCGTAAGCCTTGATGTCGTCGACATGCTGTAAAGTCAGTCCGATGTCATCCAGACCGTTTAATAAACGGTGCTTACGGAATTCATCGATATCAAATTTAATCACAGCACCGTCAGCCTTGGTAATGGTTTGCTCAGCAAGGTTAACATCCAGCTCATAACCATCTTCGACTGCAACATCTTTGAATAGCTGGTCTACGACTTCTGCATCCAGTTTGATAAGCAGGATGCCGTTCTTAAAACTGTTGTTATAAAAGATATCGGCAAAACTGGGTGCGATGATCACGCGAAAGCCATAATCCAGCAAGGCCCATGGAGCATGTTCGCGTGATGAACCACAACCGAAATTCTCACGCGCAATCAGGATCTCTGCACCTTTATAACGAGGCAGGTTCAAGACAAAATCCTGATTGATGGGACGCTGGCTATTGTCCATGCCCGGCTCACCGTGATCCAGATAACGCCACTCATCGAACAGATTGGGGCCAAAGCCACTGCGTTTGATCGATTTCAGAAACTGTTTGGGAATGATCGCATCAGTATCGACATTGGGTCGATCCATGGGTGCGACAATCGCTTTTAACTGGGTAAATTTATCCATCGTCTCTTCCTTAAATAGTTCTTACATCGACAAAGTGACCAGCGACTGCAGCGGCCGCGGCCATAGCAGGACTGACCAGATGGGTACGTCCACCCTGCCCCTGTCGACCTTCGAAGTTACGGTTCGATGTTGATGCACACCGCTCGCCGGGCTCCAGGCGATCCGCGTTCATGGCCAGACACATGGAACAACCGGGCTCACGCCATTCAAAACCGGCTTCGAGCAAAATCTTGTCCAGGCCTTCGGCTTCGGCCTGTTGTTTCACCAAACCCGAGCCCGGAACCACCATGGCCAGCTTGATATTGTCCGCCACCTTGCGGCCTTTAGCCACGGCGGCGGCTTCACGAATGTCTTCGATGCGTGAATTGGTGCAGGAGCCAATAAAGACTTTATCAACTTTAATCTCGCTAATCGGTGTGTTGGCAGTCAGTCCCATGTAGGCCAACGCCTTTTGCATGCCATCACTCTTCACCGCATCGGACTCACCGGCAGGATCCGGCACCTTAGCTCCAACAGGTACGACCATCTCAGGTGATGTACCCCAGGTCACCTGTGGTTGAATGGAAGCCGCATCGAGGTGTACCACCGTATCAAACTTCGCATCAGCATCACTATGCAGCTCATTCCATTCTTTCACCGCCGCATCCCACTGTTCTGCCGTAGGTGCATAGGGACGACCTTTGACATACTCAATGGTCTTATCATCCACGGCCACCATACCGGCACGGGCACCGGCCTCAATGGCCATATTGCAGACGGTCATACGACCCTCGATAGAAAGATCTCGAATCGCCTCACCACCAAACTCGATGGCATAACCGGTCCCACCGGCCGTACCGATTTCACCAATGATGGCCAGCACGATATCTTTTGCGGTGACACCTGGACCAACCTTGCCATCCACACTCACCAGCATGGTGTTGGATTTTTTCTGTACCAGGCACTGTGTGGCCAATACATGCTCCACTTCAGACGTACCGATACCATGAGCCAAAGCACCAAAGGCACCGTGCGTCGAAGTGTGCGAATCACCACATACCACCGTCATGCCGGGCAGGGTCGCACCCTGCTCTGGACCGATGACATGCACAATACCCTGACGGATATCGTCCATCTTGAATTCGGTGATGCCAAACTCGCTGCAGTTGCTGTCGAGAGTTTCTACCTGGATACGCGATACCGCATCTTCGATACCTTTACTGCGATCCGTGGTTGGTACGTTATGATCCGGCACGGCCAGGTTTGCATTCACTCGCCATGGCTTACGACCCGCCATACGCAGCCCCTCAAAGGCCTGAGGTGATGTCACCTCATGCACCAGGTGCCGATCTATATATAAGAGTGCAGTGCCATCGCCATTGTCGCGCACCACATGGGCATCCCATAATTTGTCGTATAAGGTTTTGCCGGGCATTTCTTCATCCTCTTAATTGATGGGAGGATTCTAGGGATATTTATCACATTACACAAATTCATTATTTTCATGTATTCTATAACTAATAGGAATAGTTATGGATATCGCTAATTTACAGACCTTCGTCACCGTAGCCGAAACCGGCTCCTTTTCCCATGCCTCGAATCAACTCTTTCTGACCCAGCCGGCGATCAGTAAACGGGTTGCAGCACTAGAGGAGGAACTGGGTACATCTTTGTTCGATCGCATTGGCCGAAAAGTCAGTTTGACGGAAGCAGGCCAGGCCCTGTTACCCAGGGCGCGCAGTATTTTACTGGAAGTAGAAGATAGTCGCCGAGCAATATCGAATCTCTCAGGCCAGGTTAGTGGCAAGCTGAGTATTGGTACTAGCCACCACATCGGTCTGCACCGACTGCCACCGGTACTAAGACAATTCAATAAAGATTTCCCCGAGGTCGAGCTGGATATTCACTTCATGGATTCAGAAGAGGCCTGTCGTGCCGTAGAACATGGTGATCTGGAAATCGGAATTGTGACGCTGCCCTTAACACCATTAAATCTTTTACAGACCAAAGAAATCTGGCCCGATCCGCTTTCCATCGTTGTTGGTCAGGCCCATCCCCTGGCCAGACAGAAACAACTGAGCCTGGAAATACTCAGTGAACACACCGCCATCCTTCCGGCAACAGGTACCTATACCCGTGAAGTTCTGGAACGTGCTATTGCCCATAGTGATAAACAACTCAAGGTAGGGCTGGCGACTAATTATCTTGAGACGATAAAAATGATGGTCAGTGTTGGACTTGGCTGGAGTGTGTTACCCGATAGTATGTTGAGTAAAGAGATTGTCAAAATACCGCTAAAGGGGATACCGTTACATCGCACATTGGGAATTGTCTGGCATGCTGGAAGAACACTTTCGAATGCTGCAGAAGCCATGATGCACATCGTTGAACGAGAAAAATCAAATAAAAGTTGAGCTTGTGTAATAAATGTCACTTGATCGTAAGTTCTATGCATATAAAATTTCAGACTGACGACAGCTTTAATCGTATCAGTGCACAGACTGATTTCATCTCTACAATAGCGACAATTTTGAACCATAACCATTATAGGGAATAATTTTAAGAGGGAGTTTTAGAACAGGTTTAATTATTAAATAGCTTTAATCTCTATTCTGATCCTGTGAACCACCACAAGTTTCAGAAAATTCATGGACCAACGATAAGCGTTTTCTGGCAATTGTCATAGCGTATTCATTTTTATGAATTACGCTTTTGTCTGTTTTTTTCTTGTCAACAAATCGGGGGCAGTACCCGACAAGGAGCGTTTAATGAAAATCGTAATTATTGGTGGTGGTGCCGGTGGTGCCAGTACCGCAGCACGTTTACGCAGGCTAGACGAATTTGCAGAAATAGTTTTGGTTGATAAGGCTGATAGCATATCCCAGGCAACCTGCGGTATTCCATATCACATTGGTGAAGTTATTAAGGATCGCGACCGTATGGTCGTAGTGGAAGCTGAGTCTTTTGCCGAACTGCTTAATGTGGATGTACAGATACGCATGGAGGTTATCGCTATTGATCCACAGAAAAGACTGTTGACTGTACTAGATCACAAAAAAAACCATAAAAAGAAGATTACCTATGACAAACTGGTTCTATCGCCAGGTGCCAGTCCTGTTTATCCTCCCATTCCAGGAGTCGACAACGCTTCCGTGTTTACTCTCAATAACCTGGAACAAATGGATCGAATCACTCAGTATATTAATGATCACAACTGTAAAAATGCCGTAGTCATTGGTGGTGGGTTTATTGGTCTTGAAGCCGCCGACAATTTAAAGATACGAGGAATAAAGACATCGTTAATTGAAGCATCCAGTCAGGTCATGGCACCACTGGATCCGGAAATGGCTTCCTTTCTACATCAGCATATTCACTCTCATCAGATTAACCTCTTATTAAATAACAAAGTTATAGAAATATGTGATGATCATATTGTACTGGAGAATGGCAAGAAGATAGATGCCGATCTGGTAATCCTGGCAATTGGTGCCAAGCCGCAGACTCAACTTGCTGAGCAGGCAGGGCTCCGCATAGGAGAATCAGGTGGCATTTATGTAAACCGAGGACTGCTCTCAACAGTTGATAATATTTATGTACTGGGGGATGCAGTAGAAAGTGTTGATCAGATTTATAACAATAAGGCCGTTATACAATTAGCTGGACCTGCCCACAAGCAGGCTACTATTGTTGCCAGTAATATCCTTGGTGGCCATGAAAAATATCACTCCATGCAGGCCACCAGTATCGTTAAAGTATTTGATATGACCGCTGCAACAACCGGTTATTCTGAAAAACAATTAAGGGCACAAAATATTGCCTATAAAAAATCCTATAGCGATATTCCAGCACATGCTTCTTTCTATCCTGAGTCATTTCCTCTCACCATAAAACTGCTATTTTCCCCTAATTCAGGCAAGATACTAGGTGCTCAGATAGTGGGAGTTCGGGGTGTTGATAAACGTATTGATGTCATTGCATCCGTAATTCAGCTTAAAGGTACGATTTTTGATATGGCTGAAATGGAACTGGCCTATGCACCACCCTATTCATCGGCTAAGGATCCAATAAATATCGCAGGAATGGTTGCTAGAAACATGTTACGCGATGGCTATCAGGTGGTGTTCTGGGACGAACTGGATTTTCATGTTCAGGATGAGGCGGTTGTTATCGATGTTCGAACGCCAGATGAGTTTGAGTTAAATCATATTGATGGAGCCATCAATATCCCACTTGAGAAATTACGGGCCTCAATGAAGCAACTCGACAAAAACAAAAAATATATTCTTTGTTGTCAGCAGGGTAAAAAAAGTTATTTTGCCTGGCGAATCATGAGTCAACATGGCTTTAAACATGTTTTCAGTCTGAGTGGTGGACTGAAAATATACTTTTCTGCAATAAGTCCAGCCTTGCAACAAGAATCATATCAGGAAAATAAACTGGCTGTATCGAATGGAAATAGGATGCAAAACGAAACAATAGATGAGAATATTCTTTTCATTGATGCGGTAGGTCTCAGTTGCCCTGGCCCTATCATGAAACTCAACAAGGAAATTCGTAGCATTGAGCAGGGGCATAAACTCAGGGTATCCGCGTCTGATCCCGGTTTTGTAAATGATATTAGTGTCTGGTGTAAAAAGACCGGCCATATTCTGGAAGCTTGTGATACCAATAGTGCTGTCACTACGGTAGTGATACAAAAGGCGAGTTAACACTAGCGACACTAAAACACAAAGCCCGGCATATGCCGGGCTTTGTGTTTTAGTGTGTCCTGAAAAGATCAAACACGATAATTCGGTGCTTCCTTAGTAATCGTGACATCGTGCACATGCGATTCCTTCATGCCAGCACCGGTGATACGTACAAACTCTGGTTTGGTGCGCATCTCTTCAATGGTCCGACAACCGGTATAACCCATGCTGGAACGAATACCTCCCAGTAGCTGATGTACAACTGCTCCAAGTGGTCCTTTGTAAGGTACACGACCTTCGATCCCTTCCGGAACCAGCTTATCGGCCTCACCCCCTTCCTGGAAATAACGATCTGAAGAGCCGTGACGTGCTGTCATGGCACCCATGGATCCCATACCACGATAGGCCTTGTAGGAACGGCCTTGGAAGAGTTCTACATCACCAGGCGATTCTTCAGTACCTGCAAACATAGAACCCACCATGATGGAGTGAGCACCCGCCACGATAGCCTTGGAGACATCCCCTGAATAACGAATACCGCCGTCGGCAATCAATGGGATACCTGTTCCTTTCAGGGCCTCGGCCACATTGGCCACGGCGGAAATCTGAGGTACACCCACACCGGCTACGATTCGGGTGGTACAGATGGAACCTGGGCCAATACCAACTTTCACGGCATCCGCTCCCGCCTTGGCCAGAGCCTTAGCTGCTTCCGCAGTCGCAATGTTTCCACCTATCACCTGGATTTGCGGGAAATTCTTTTTCACCCAGGCTACACGATCCAGTACACCCTGAGAATGGCCATGGGCCGTATCAACCACGACCACATCGACACCAGCCTCGGCCAGGGCCTCAACACGCTCATCTGTACCTTCACCGACACCCACCGCTGCGCCCACGCGCAAGCTACCCTGATCATCTTTGCAGGCATTGGGAAACTCGCTGGCTTTCTGGATATCTTTTACGGTAATGAGGCCGCGTAATTCAAAGGCGCCATTTACGACCAGCACTTTTTCGATTCGAAACTTGTGCAGAGTGGCCAGTACTTCTTCTCGATCAGCGCTTTCCTTGACAGTTACCAGTCGATCTTTAGGTGTCATAATGCTGGAGACTGGCTTGTCTATCTCGGTAACAAAGCGGAGATCGCGATTGGTGACGATACCGACCAGTTCTGGGCCATCCACCACGGGTACACCAGAAATATTGTGTGCCCGGGTCAGTTCCATGACATCACGAATTGAAGCCTTGGGGCTAACAGTCAATGGATTCTTAATCACGCCGCTCTCAAATTTTTTCACCTGACGGACATTATTGGCCTGACTCTCGGCATCCATGTTTTTGTGTACGATGCCAATGCCCCCTTCCTGAGCCATGGCAATCGCCAGGCGAGCCTCGGTGACGGTGTCCATGGCTGCCGCCAGCAGTGGGATGTTCAGCTCTATATCCCGGGTCAACAGCGTTTTCAGTTCCACTTCCTTGGGCAGGACATTGGAATGAGCTGGCACCAACAAAACATCATCGAATGTAAGGGCTTCTTGGGCTATTCTAAGCATTGAGCGAGATTCCGGTTGAGGTGAAACGCGGGATTATAGAGTTTTTGTAATATTAGAACAATCCGCTAAATAAAATAGCCAAGTATCTGGAAAATCGTCAATTTTATCAGGCATTGCCAAGCGGGTTCGAAGTCGGCATACTGTGACGCTAATTGCACAGTATACGGATTTCACTGTGGAATCTGATTCTTGCGCCTATACAGGGCGCCCTGGTCAGGCAACTGGCCTGGGAATAGATGGAAACTGATAAAAATATAATTTATTGCAAGTAAAACCGATTTGGAGGAGCAAATGAAAAAATTCGTACCATTATTTATCGCTGCAGCTCTGGTTTTGGGTGCCTGTGGCGCACAACAAAAGCACACCGACAAAGATGCTGCTGCGGCTATCTCTGCTGCTAAGAGCGTGAACAAAAAGGCCAAAAAAGCTGAGTTCGAATGGCGTGACACCGGCAAGATCATCAAAAAAGCTGAAGCTGCCGCCAAAGATGGCGAGTTTGATGAAGCTGTAAAGCAAGCTAATAAGGCCAAGAAACAGGCTGAAATGGCACTTCAACAGGCAAAAGCTGCCAAACGTGCTCGTCCTCGTATCTAATTCAGATAACAGGTAACGACCAGAAAGCCGGGTAATTACCCGGCTTTTTTGTGTCTGCAAATTCACTCAACAGCTAGCTAGTATTAATCCCATGAGTACATTCGGAACAGATTCAGGCAATCAGGAATTTCGAAATATCTATAATGTTTCGCGCCTCAACCGTGAAGTCCGCCAATTATTAGACGGTGGTTTTCCCCTGCTTTGGCTGGAGGCAGAAATTTCCAATCTGGTTCGCCCGGCCTCAGGACACCTGTATTTTTCGCTTAAAGATGATAAGGCCCAGGTACGTTGTGCAATGTTCCGCAACCGAAATCTCAACCTGGGTTTTAAGCCCCAGAATGGCATGCAAGTACTGGTTCGTGCCAAGGTCACCATGTACGAACCCCGTGGTGACTTTCAGTTAATCATTGAACACCTGGAAGAAGCTGGCGCTGGGGCCCTGCGCAGGGCCTTTGATGAACTCAAACTGCGGCTTGATAAAGAAGGACTGTTCAATTCAGCCCATAAAAAGCCATTACCAGCCCTGCCCAACAGTGTCGGCGTTATTACCTCACCCAGTGGTGCTGCCGTTCGAGATATTATTACCACTTTAAAACGCCGCTTCCCATCCTTACCCATCATCGTTTATCCAGTTAGTGTGCAGGGTGAAGGAGCAGGTCCACAGATTGCAGAGATGATCAAACGTGTCAATCAACGGGGTGAGTGCGACATTATTATTCTGGCTAGAGGTGGTGGTTCGCTGGAAGATCTATGGGCCTTTAATGAAGAGATTGTTGCCAGAGCCATCTATGCCAGTTCGATCCCAATTGTCACCGGCGTTGGCCATGAGATCGACTTTACTATCGCAGACTTTGTTGCTGACCAGCGAGCACCGACCCCGACGGCCGCAGCAGAACTGATCAGTCCAGATCAGGAGGAATGGCTGCTTAAATTAAAGAATCTGTCTCAACGCCTTGGCTGGTTGATGAAAAATCAGTTAAGGCAACAGCAACAAGCAGTAACAAATCTGGAAAAACGTCTCCAGCACCCGGGGCGGCGACTTCACAACATGGCTCAGCGCCTGGATGAGCTGGAGCTGCGGCTACAACGTGCCGGGCATAACCTGTTGCGCCACACACGCAGTCGCTTACAACACTCTCATGAGCGCCTGCAACAACATAATCCAGCACATCGACTGCTTGGGCTAAATGAAAAAAACCACAATCTGTCGCGGAGACTGGCCACTGCCATGCAGCACTCCTTCAAACTACGACACCAGACCTTATACCGTCTGGTGCATTCCCTTGATGCCGTCAGCCCCCTCGCCACCCTGGGACGTGGTTATGCCATTGTCACCAATGAGAAAGGACAGATTATTCGTCAGGCCAAACAATTGAAAACCGGTGACCCGGTCCGGACCCGCCTTGCTGAAGGTCAGCTATACTGTCAGGTAACCGAAGTCAAAGAGAGTAACGAGTAAATTGTCCCAGCAAATATTTGTTTATATTTTCTTTTTCACTTTTTCATCCACTGTTTTTGCCCAGGCCCTGCCACGTCATAATCCGGTGCCGGGCGGAATTGCCGTGGTCGACCTGAAAACAAACAGCGAAAAGCCTCCCGAGGTTCAGTTCCTGAAACGCCGTGTCATGGTGGTCAAAGGCAAGAATGGTAACTGGCACGCGGTGGTGGGCATCCCCCTGACCCTGAAAAAGGGTCAACGTTCAATTACTGTTAAATCCGCTACAACGACGAAGCAATCTTTCAAAATCAAACACAAGAAATATGAATTTAGACATATTCGAATTCCTAATGAACGCATGGTCTCACCAAGCAAGAAAGACCTTGAACGACACTTCAAGGAAAAACCACTCATGGTTAAAGCACTCAAAACCTGGACTGAGCAGGATGAAGTTCCCATGTCATTTATCAAACCGGTACAGGGCCGCTTCAGTAGTCAGTTTGGACTGCGCCGAAAATATAATGAACAGGAACGCATTCGAAACCACACCGGCCTGGATATCGCCGCCCCTAATGGCACACCTATTATTGCACCGGCTAAGGGTAAAGTGATTAGAACCGGCGACTACTTCTTTACCGGTGGAACCGTCTTTCTCGATCACGGTCAGGGACTGATCACCATGTACTGTCACCTCAGTAAAACAGATGTAAAAGCCGGTGATATTCTGAAGCAGGGCGAGAAAATTGGTGAAGTCGGTAGTACCGGTCGAGTCAGTGGGCCCCATTTACACTGGGTGGTGACTTTAAATAATACCAAGGTCGAGCCAAAACTCTTCTTGCAGGAAAAACTTTAGTATTTGCTTTTTGTTCGCTGCCAGATTACAAAATAAATAACTGCATTAATTAGCACCACAATTGCAGCGAATACGTACTGCATCTCGCGCGTCAGCCCATCAGGATAAATTAAGGGAATGAGATATTTCCCTATGAAGTCTCCTTCATAAACCAGCTTGCCAGCCAGTTCACGAAAGTGGTTCTCCCACGGGGTTAGTGGACAAATCCAGCCATTCAATTCCACAAGGAAACCCCATGTGATAGCCGGTAGATGCAGCCAGATCATCTTTGGCCACTTAAGGACAAGCAAGCCGCCTAATAAAACAAAAACAATAAACAGGAAGTGAAAAACGATGATTAAATTTGCCAGCCAGAGATAGAGCGTTTCTATGGCCATTATTTCTTCGATTTGACGTGCTTCATTAGGCGTTTGCGTTTTTGTTGCTGACGAGCAGTGAGTTTGTTTTTTCGACCTTCAAAAGGATTCTTGCCTGCCTTGAATTCGATTCGCAGTGGTGTACCTTTCAGTTTGAGATGTTTGCTGAAGGCATTCATCAGAAAACGTTTATAAGCACCCGGTACTTCGGTTACCTGTGAACCATGAATGACAATAATAGGTGGGTTTGAGCCACCCTGGTGAGCATACTTAAGTTTGATTCGCCTGCCTTTTGATATAGGTGGCGGGTTGGCACTAACCATATCTTCCAATAGTCGAGTCAGGCGTGGCGTGGTGAACTTTGACATGGCCGACTTGTAGGCCACGTTTACCGTGCCAAACAGGTCACCTACCCCACTACCATGCAGGGCAGAGATAAAATGAACTTTAGCAAAGTTGATAAAGGGCAGTTTAACTTCCAGCTCTCTCTTGACCTTATCGCGCTGATCACTTTCAAGACCGTCCCATTTATTCACGGCAATGACCAGCGCTCGACCTACATCAAGGACAAAGCCCAGCAGTGATGCATCCTGATCGGTGATCCCTTCACTGGCATCCAGCATCATGATCACCACATGGGCATCTTCAATGGCCTGCAGGGATTTAATAACACTGAATTTTTCGATGGCCTCATTGATCTTACGACGCCGTCTGACACCTGCCGTGTCAATCAAAACATAGTCCTGATCATCACGCTCAAAGGGGAGATAAATACTGTCGCGTGTTGTGCCGGGTAAATCGTAGGTAACAACACGTTCTTCACCCAGCATTCGGTTTACCAGGGTGGACTTGCCCACGTTAGGACGACCTACAACTGCAATCCGGATTCCCTTGTAATCATCCAACTGGTCCTGTTCTTCATCTGAGCCGGGTAAATTATCCAGCACTTCACCGATCAGGGCCGTCACACCACGGCCATGGGCTGCTGCGATGCCATGCGGCTCACCCAGACCCAGGGCATGAAATTCTGCCACCACCACATCCGCGTTAAGTCCATCGATCTTGTTGACCACGAGATGGACCGTTTTACCGGAAATCCGTAATCGCTGCGCAATCTCTTCATCAACCCCGGTCAGACCTGCCCGGGCATCGGCCATAAACAAAACGATATCGGCCTGCTCTACCGCCAACCAGGATTGCGTCGCCATAACCGCATCAACACCCTCGTCGTCACCACTCAGACCACCGGTGTCGATCACGATATAAGGCTTATCACCCAGCTTGCCTTCACCAAACTTACGATCACGGGTCAGGCCCGGCTGGTCAGCAACCAGGGCATCACGTGACTTGGTCAGTCGGTTGAATAAGGTGGACTTGCCCACATTGGGGCGGCCCACCAGGGCGATAACGGGTTTCATAATATTGAGTATTAATCGACTAAGGTATGTAAATTATATGCAAGGCATGGCTGGATTCAAAAGTCTGGACTAATCCAGCTCTGAAACCATGTAGGCAGACAGCAGGCCTTCTCGAGTCAGGGCGATCGCCATATCACCATTCACCTGGGGTTGGGTCAGGATATTTCTGGACTTACTAAAGACACGTTCGTCTTCTATATACTCTTCATCATCCTTATCATTGACCAGACTGAAGCCCAGTTGTGTACGTGCCAGCAAGCGCCCATCTTCACGTGACATCCAGTGCAGGTAGCCATTAAAGTCGCCCACTAATATATACCGGCCCTGAAAAGCAGGTTTGGAAAGTCTGCGACGGTGTAACTGGTCTTGCTTCCAGAGTGTTGCACCATTAAAACGGTCCAGCGCCCAGACATTACCATCTGAAGCGCTTAGAAAAATCTTATGGGAATCCACATCCATACCAGAATAGGAAGAAACATCTCGTACCCACATAATTCTGCCTGAATCCAGCTTTAATGCCGCCAGGCGACCCTGATAGGCGACAACGTAAATGACCCCATCTTTAACGACTGGGTCTGCATCAATATCGATCAATCTTTCAATCTCATTTCTGCCACGAGGAATAGAAACGGTGGTTTCCCAAAGCACATTACCATTATCCAGTGCCAATGCCGTGACCTTTCCATTATCGGCACCACTGACCACGATGCCGTGAGTAATAACGGGTGTACTGGTACCGCGTAAGCTTAATGTTGGCATGTTCCGATCATGTGACCACAGCTTATTGCCAGAAGCTGACTTTAGTGCATGAATACGGCCATCAACTGTTCTGACAACCAGTTGGCCGGAAGCACTGACTGGCGGAGATAAGATTTCACTGCTTAATTGCTGTTGCCAGACTTTTTTACCTGTCTGCAAATTGAGTGCAATCACCTCGCCCAGGCTTGTACCAAAATACAGATGTTTTTTGTCCGTGGAGATAGCCGTCGCGGCACTGGTTTGATATTCCTGCTGCCATAGGGCTCTACCATCCCTGATATTCCAGGCCACAACCAGGCCTGTATGGTCAATGGAATAACCCGTATCACCCACGATCAAAGGTTTCAGCTTGAGGTATTTATCACTGGCCCCAAACCCGATATATCGCTGCCAAATTCGCTTGATATGTATCTTATTTTCCATATCCACCAGTTCAACTGGTGGGTGGACCGGTGTAGACGTACTACAACCCAGCAGACTGCTGGCTAGTAAAAAGAACAAAATGCGGATCACTGCTATTTCTCGTCCTGGGTAGAAGGTGTGCTAGAAGGTGCGATGGCAGCCAGGTTATCCAGTTTCATTTGAACAAACTCACGGCGGGAAGAATCCTTGGCACCAAGTAATGCCAGACGATAGGCTTCGCGGGCCTGATCAACCTTGTCTGTCATGGTATAGATATCACCCCGTAACTCTTCGTACAGTGAACCAAAGGCTCCCTGCTGAGTATCGGTGATCAACTTCAACGCCGCTGGATAGTCTTTGGCATCAAAAAACAATCTTGCCAGACGAATTCTTGCAATATGCTGCATGGCTTCATCACGGGCCTTATCCAGGGCCCAGGCCAGGCTATCTCTGGCAGCCGCTGCATCACCCGTCGCAAGACTGGCCTTGGCCATGGCAAATGAACCCAGTATGGCGTAAGACGTGCCATCATAAGCATCGATAAGTTTCTTCCCCTGGTGCAAGACATCAGGATAGTTTTGTGTTGTCAGTGAAGAAGCAATTTTGTCATAAATGACTGAGGCCTCTTCGGCCTGACTCTGCTGATAGGTAAACCAGTAACGTACACCAGTAATCCCGGATACCCCGATAACCACACCAAGCACAATGGCCATTCCGTTTTCACGTAGCCACTGTTTTAAATGTTCGACTGTTTCTTCTTCCGTTCTTTGAATTTCCACTAGACCTTCTCTCACCCCGTTGCGAATACTTATGCCATCAAGTCGCGCAGTATACTATCTATTTCACTCTGTGGGACAGTCTGTTGTGGCTTGTCCTCACGTAAGTTCTTGATTGTTATAGACTGCTTCTCGATTTCATCCTCACCCAGAATCAGTGCAAGCCTGGCACCGCTCTTGTCTGCCTTTTTCATCTGGCTTTTGAAGCTGCCACCACCACAGTTCACTACAATGCCAAGCCCTGAAATCTGGTCTCGCAGGGACTCGGCCATTGCCAGCCCCTGTTGCATAGCCGTCTCACCGGCCAGTAATAAATAGGCATGAGGTCCCTCCGCCGGGCTTTCTGACAACTCCTCCAGTAAGGCAACCATACGCTCAATACCCACCGCAAAACCTGCGGCTGGTGATGGCTTACTACCCAGCTGTTCTATGAGGGCATCAAAACGGCCGCCAGCACAGACGGTGCCCTGAGCACCCAGGTGATCCGTTACCCACTCAAAAACCGTTTTTGAATAATAGTCCAGACCACGAACCAGGCGATGGTTTACATGATAGCCAATGCCAACCGATTCCAGATAATCACACACACCTTTGAAATGGGCCTTTGATTCCTCACCCAGAAAATCAAATAGCTGAGGTGCGTTCTCTACCAGTTCCTGCATGGCAGGGTTTTTGGTATCAAGAATACGCAAAGGATTTGAATGCAAACGTCGTTTGGCATCTTCATCCAGCAGTTCCATATTCTGTTCAAAATAGGCAATCAACTGTTCACGATGAGCCTGTCGCTCTTCGCTGACCCCAAGGGTATTTATTTCCAGTTTGACCAATTCGGCCAGCCCCAGATTTTTCAACAGGCGCGCAGATAACATGATCAGTTCGGCATCAATATCCGGCCCGGCAAAGCCAAACACCTCGACACCCAATTGATGGAACTGGCGATAACGCCCTTTCTGAGGCCGTTCATGACGAAACATGGGACCTACATACCAGAGACGTTGGGTCTGGTTGTGTAATAAGCCGTTTTCGATACAGGCTCGCACACAACCGGCAGTCCCTTCAGGTCGCAGTGTCAGGCTATCACCATTACGATCTTCGAAGGTATACATTTCCTTCTCGACGATATCGGTCACTTCACCGATGGAACGTTTAAATAATTCTGTCTTTTCCACTATCGGCAGGCGAATTTCACCATAGCCGTAGGATTGCATGAGATTTCGGAAGATCTGCTCAACGAACTGCCAACGAGGTGTTATCGTCGGCAAAATATCATTCATTCCCCGAATTGCCTGAATTGTCTTGGCCAATTTGATTCCTTAAAACGATGTAAACTTATTGTTATTTTCTTTTTCTTTTCAGCAATTCCAGCTTCGCTAGTAACTCCGCCTCTTTCGAAAGAGGAAACTGGTTTTTCAACCGCAGTGCATAACTTGCCATACCACTTCTATTGCCACGCTCTTTCTCAAGCAATATTCCCAACCAGAGGCTTTCAGGACTCTGACGGGATATTTTACTAAATTGCTGGAAATAACTGTAAGCAGAAATTTTATTACGCTGATCAAACTTTAACTGGGCCAGTGATAATAGTGATTTGGCCAGTTTGGGATTCATGGTTAGGGCACGACGAAAATGTTTTTCTGACTCAGCCAGGTTGCCTTTGTACTTGGCACACAGGCCCAGGTTTTCATAAACCAGTGCTTTACCCTGATATAAGTGATCTTTCAGGACTTGATCAAAATAATTTTCGGCTTCCTGGTATTTATCAATTTCACAAAGAAAAACACCGTAATTATTTAATAATTGTGGATCGGTCTTATTCAACTCCAGGGCACGTTTAAAAAATTCATCGGCTTTATCCATGTCACCAAGCCTGCGGTAGAGTTCACCCATATAATGGTTGGCATGCAGGTTCTCATCATCAAACTTGATGGCCTTGTTAAGCTTGGTCATTGCCAATTCATAGTTGCCCTGATTCATATAACCCGCACCCATCTTGGCATTCACCTCGGCCGCTTTTTTATAATTTATATTGCCGTAGGCACTTTCCGTGGTTGTGCTACAGGCTGACATCATCTGTAGTGATAGCAAAAATCCAAATAAATATATCAATCGTGGCATTACACACTTCCCCCTGCCATAAGTATCTTTCGTTGTGTCCGTTTGGTTTTGTCTTTTACCTTGCCGGCCAGTTGGCCACAGGCTGCATCAATATCTTCACCACGGGTCTTACGTGTTACCGTGACGATACCCGCTTTCATCAGTACATCACGAAAGCGATCAATGGTCGGTCGGTCAGAGCACTGATAGCTGCTTTGCGGAAATGGATTGAATGGGATCAAATTCATTTTCGCTGGAATACCTTTTAAGAGTTTTACTAATTGTCTGGCATGTTCCGGGCTATCGTTAATACCATCCAGCATCACATACTCAAAAGTAATATGACGACGCCCCTCACCACTGGCATACTCACGACAGGCCTCGAGTAACTCTTTAATCGGGTATTTGCGGTTCAGCGGCACCAGTTCATTACGCAGCTCATCATTGGGTGCATGCAGTGAAACCGCCAGGCTCACATCACTCACCTGTTTAAGGCGCATCAGGGCCGGTACCACACCCGCAGTACTCAGGGTGACACGCCGTTTGGACAGGCCATAGGCATTATCATCCATCATGATGTTCATGGCCCTGACCACGTTATCAAAATTCAGCAGGGGTTCGCCCATACCCATCATCACCACATTGCTGATCTTGCGATTATCTCGTGGTCGATTTTCCATCGCTCGGTTGGCCACCCATAGCTGACCGATGATCTCTCCCGTCGTCAGGTTGCGATTAAAACCCTGCTGGGCCGTGGAGCAGAAACTGCATTCGAGGGCGCAGCCGATCTGGGACGAGACACAGAGCGTGCCGCGGTCATCTTCAGGAATGAACACGGTCTCAACCGAATTACCGCTATCTAATCGGAGTAACCACTTACTGGTACCATCTGCTGAATATTGTTCGGTGACGATCTCCGGTAAACGGACTTCGGCTATTTCTTTCAGCTTTTCCCGCAGAGCCTTGCTGAGATTCGTCATCTCATCAAAGTCATCGACCCCGAACTGGTAGATCCATTTTAAAATCTGGGTTGCACGAAAAGGCTTCTCCCCTATCTCAGCGAAGAAAGCTTCCAGTCCAGCCCGATCGAAATCGAGCAAATTGACCTTGTCGTGCGTTTTATCCAAGTTTGTTTTCCTTAGCGAGTCCGTGGGCAGACTTCATTTTCACCGAAGAAGTAAGCGATTTCGGTTGCCGCTGTTTCAGGTGCATCCGAACCATGTACCGCATTTTCAGTAATATCAGAGGCAAAATCAGCACGAATAGTTCCGGGGGCCGCTTCCTTAGGATTGGTGGCGCCCATCACTTCACGGTTTTTGACAATGGCAGCTTCGCCTTCCAGCACCTGCACCATAATCGGGCCAGAGGTCATGTATTCCACCAGCTCACCAAAGAAAGGACGCTCCTTGTGAACGGCATAGAAACCTTCGGCTTCTTCTTTTGAAAGATGTTTCATTTTGGCGGCGATGATCTTCAGACCGGCCTTCTCAAAACGGGTATAGATTTCACCGATGACGTTCTTCGCCACGGCATCGGGTTTGATAATGGAAATAGTGCGTTCAATCGCCATGTTCATGCTCCTGAATTCAATGGGACAAAATAACATAAACCCGCGACCTGGCGCGGGTTCGTATTACATATAAGGATAAATTTTATCCTCTTGAGGGATAAGCAGCAATGAAAATCGGTGAATTTTTAACCAATTAGCCAATCGCCAAAATCTCGAAAAGGTCTTTGAGCTCGTCAGACAAGGCGAAATTCGGTGCAAAAGCGGCCTTTTACTTACTCTCTTTCCTCTATCCAGGCCATTTGGATAGCTTCGAGGATCTTCTCATTGGAGCGATTGGGATCATCCTCAAACTCCTCCAGGGCCATAACCCAGGCATGCAGGTCGGTAAAACGCAGCACTTTAGGGTCTACATCGGGGTGGTTTTCATCCAGTTCGATGGCGATATCGAGGCTATCTGTCCACTTCAGGGTCATCATGTGGCTCCGTATTATTATCAAATGCTAATGAAGCCGGCATTCTACATGATCGTGCACATTCGCGACAAGATCGCGATAAATCCCTATTAATTTGTGTGCGTATGAATGCCAGGGGGACAACAAATATGGGTCGGGACAATCCCCTCCTTGCTCTCATACCACTTGCGGGAATTATTGACCACCTTCACCGCCAGCAGCATCACCGGCACCTCGATCAGCACCCCCACCACCGTGGCCAGGGCCGCGCCGGATTCAAAGCCGAACATGGCAATGGCAGTGGCCACCGCCAGCTCGAAGAAGTTACTCGCCCCGATGAGGGCTGAGGGCCCGGCCACACAATGGGGCGACCCCACGGCCCGGTTCATCAGGTAGGCCACACCGGAATTGAAGAACACCTGGATAAGGATGGGCACTGC
>Ga0224506_10000521_pt1 | contig 32201 bp, 25 predicted proteins | sample SF_Jan12_sed_USG_2_FD_169108 | JGI IMG/M metagenome (GOLD analysis project Ga0224506, IMG submission 169108) | Sediment microbial communities from San Francisco Bay, California, United States - SF_Jan12_sed_USGS_8_1 | ecosystem: Environmental > Aquatic > Marine > Sediment | place: USA... | reverse complement strand
TAGCAGAACTCACACAACCTGTTAATTCATTAGTTACCCGAACTGTATAAGTGCTACCTCCAGTTAAGTTATTTATTGCCGTCCCATTAGCAAATTCTACAGCTGTTGTATCTGTACCTGTATACCATTGATATTTATACGTTTCTGTACCTGTTTGTACTACAAATGCTTCCAACGTACCATTACCTGTACCGTCACATCGAGTATCTGGTGTCTCAACTGGGAATGTAATTGCTGGTAAAGTAATATTTGGTAATACAGCAATATTTACTATAGCCGAAGTACAGCCCAAATCATTGGTTACACTTAATGAATAAATACCATCCTGTAGTCCAGACAATGAAGTTGAAGCAGTCTGACCACTTAAATCAGTACCATGAGTTACATCCGTCCAATTGTATGTCCATGAAGAACCATTGGCATCGGTTAACGATGCAACCGATACACTTCCATCATAAGCACCTCCGGCTGCAGTAGCTGGATCACAAATAAAATTATCTGTTTTGGATAATGTAATTACTGGAGTTATCTGATTTTCTGTTATTATTAATTTATCAGTATCAGTACAATTAAAACCAGTAGTTACTTTTACTGTATGATAAACGCCACCACCAACAACTTGTGTTAACTGAGATCGACCATTGACAATAGAAACCCGACCTGGCTCACTTGCATTGATGGAAGGAGCCAATGTGTTGTCTCCTAAGAACCACTCAACAGTAAAGTTGCTTGCATCTTGCTCGACACCTACTGAAAACACAGTGGCTTCTAATATACCATTAGGTACACCACAAGAAGTTTGAGGAGCAATTTCAGTAATAATTACTTCTGGTATAACGGTCTCAGTTAATACTTCGGTTACAACAGGTAAACTTGAAGTACATTGGGTTGAATCTTCCAATACAAAAACAACATATTTACCAGCTTCTAACCCAGTTCTTGTCTGTCCTGTACCATTAATAGCAGGTAATATACTTCCTGTAAGTGTAGGGAGATTAGTGCTGTCATAGTAATAAAAATTGAACGTATATTCTGATGGGTCTTGAACAACTCCTCCATCTAATGCTTCAGCAGTAATTGCGCCTTCAGTTGAATTAGAACAATCAGTAATATGTGTTGTACTTAAAATTTGTGCTGTTGGATATGTAGGCCCCCCTATAGTCTGTAAAGCATTTTTTGTACAACCATCTTTATTTACATTAACAGTATATACACCTTGAGTAAGATTACTCACCACAGCACCAGTACCAATTTGTGTGTTGTCACTATCTCTCCAATCAAAAGTAAACCCAGAATTTCCTCCATCAATAAATACTTCTAATTCTCCATTAGGAGGTGAACATTGCGTTTGGTCAGAATTAATGTTAATAGTAATTGTAGGGTCAACTCCTAAACGATTGACAGTATCAATTGCCATAATACTCTCGCAACCTTTATCATTATTGGTGACTATTAAACCATAGTATAAAGAATCTCTGGCTGTTAAATAATTGGTTGTTGCTTCAGCATCAGTTAAAGCTGTAACAGTTGCCCCATCAATATCGTACCACTGAAAAGAAAAATTACTGTAGTCAGTAACGGTATCACCATTTTGAATAATTATTGCCCCAAGTTCTCCATTATCTGGAGCTGTATCATCACATTTATAATTATCAGCCACTTTATCGATATACACTTCGAAAGGTTCTGGGATCATTGGAATACTAATGATATTATTAGTTAGAGTACATTCTTCAAACTGGTTGGTGTTTAATGAAATTGGAATGGTTTGTGTTCCATCATCATTTAGTACTATATATAAAGTAGAAACTTCTCCACTATAATTGAAATATATGGTATCCGTTCTAAGCGTATCTCCCACTTGCAATCCACTTAATACAATTGTAGAAGTATGTAGTAATGTGGCATCCAAATTTGAAATAGTATCTGGGCTTATTGTTGGATTGTTTTCCCAAAAACTTACAGGTAAGTTATCACTAATGACTAAAGAGCCTGAATTTACAATATTAAATGCCACACCTATTTGTAAATCTCCACAAGTAGGTGGGATAACAACTACAGAAGGAAGGGCTGTGGAGTCGTAACTTGGATCTGTTGGATCTAATGTTGGATCACTAGGATCTAAACCTGCAAACTCTATATCTGGACCAGGAAAAAATGGACATCCATCACCTCCTAATGTAGGTACTTGATTGAGAAATGTATTGAATGGCATTATTTCACCAGGAATTCCATTTAAGCAAGGTCCTGTACCATAGCTTAATGTCATGTCCACCATGTTTGTTGGGACAGTTAAATCATCATTTATGTTCACCACAAAATAACCTGCCTGATTCCATACTTGCCTTGTAGGTAACCAGTTATTTTCTTCTGAATAGTATAATCTAATTTGTCCTAGTGCTTGTTGCTGAATACTCGCTGTAATATCAAAACTATTTGAAGTATTACAAGCTACACATATATCAGTACTGCCATTGCCATCTACATCTACAATAATGGGTCCTTCAGTCATGGTATGCGACTGACAAGTAACTGCCCATTGCACTTCAGGTTGACCATCACCATCATTATCAACACCTGTAATAACAACCAATTGTTGAGAATCACGATAAACAACTTCAGGATAACCATCGTTATTGAAATCGTAAACTGTATTCATTACAATTCCCGATTTAGAGTCATTTATTGTTCTAATCCATAGAGGCTCCAGTACACCTGTTTCATCATTAACATCAATACAAAAAAGTCGGTTACCAGCAATAAATGTTATTTCCAATGGGTATTGATCTCCATCAGGTCCTGGATCAGGAACACTAGGAAGGTTGTCCCATTTGGCTTTTCCATCAACATCTCCAATATTGAGTCTACTTGTTCCCCAAATCCAACCATCTGCATAAGTACCATCTGTAGGCACATAAGTTTTAACTGTTCCTGCTGCATAGTCCCACCAAAATATCGTAGTCGTTCCTGAATAACTACCCGTAGCTCCAGTTAAGAATACATCCAAGTCTCCATCTGCATCAATATCCGCCACACTAGTACCTGAAAAAGTGGTGTAACCATATTCCGAAGCATCATTAATTCTTTTCACGAAAAATTTAGTAGCTCCTCCAATAGCATTCATGTCATCTACACTACTATATGCTACCAAAGTTCTTGATGCCAAAGAGGGCACGTGATATACAAAGTTTCCACAAACTAACTCTAAATTACTCGAGCTTGTATTAAGATTAATCGCTACAGAATTTCCTGCAATTTCAGTATTCCAATCTCCCCCACCATCTGCTAATAAGATTCCGCCTTCGGCAGAATAAATTTGATTTTTAAAATACACTTCAGACAAACCATCTCCATCGAAGTCAGCAATAGCAATTTCCCCTGGGCGTTCATCACTTATAAATACTGGATCAAATAATGGAATCAGACCACCATTAGCATCAGAGCGGTAGGTGAAGCCCACTAAATAAAATTCTTGGGGTGAATCATTAGGCGTGTTTCGTGTACTCATTATAGAATAAATTTCAGAAACACCATCTCCATCAATATCAGCAATCGCAACTTCCAACTCAAAAGTGTGTTTGGAATTAGATACCGAATTACCATCCGCATCTACCCACCATTTAGCAGGGATAGTATTTTGAGTGGAAGAAAAAGAACCTTTTACATCTCCTTCAGTAAAACTTTCACCGAATGCTGTATGATTGGTTGAAGCAATTACCCGAATTTCTTTATTCCATTTGGAAGTACCTACCATGTCAGGAGTTCCATCACCATCTACGTCTCCTACAACAACTTTAGTTTGTGTATCTGCAGTATTTTGACTTGTCATGACAGGAGTACCCATATAATCGAAAAGTACGCCTGCATCTGCATTATCTGGTATAGCACTACAGCTTCCTTCGGCACCATCGCCCATAAAAGTTAGCCCATAGTAATTGGCACAATTACCATCTTTAATATCAATTAAACCATCGCCATCATTGTCAATGCCATCTTCACAATTACAACCAACTTCCAGTAAGTCACAATCTCCATCATCACAATCAATGAGCCCATCGCCATCTTCATCTATTCCTCCACTACAAATTTCCGTTTGAGCAAATGAAACTACAGAGACCAATAAAAAGGAAAAAGCTAATAAATACTTAATACATTTAATCATGAAATAATCATTAATAAATTAAAGATATTATAAATATGTATAAATACCGTAACAAAATAATATATACTTTATTGGCAGTTTAAGTTTATACTACAAAGATGAAATAAGTAAGTCATCATCTTCCTACAATAAGCTAACAAACCTTACATAGGAAATATTTTTAGTGTTAAGACCGAATAAGTAAGATAGATCCTGTTGTTGGTTCAGCCTCACCACAATTAAAAACATAAAAATAAGTTCCTTGAGGAAGCTTTCCTCCATTTCCACTACCATCCCAATCTAGGGTATTTCCCCCTTCCATTTCAAAAACTTTTGATCCATTACGATCAAAAATGGTAAGCACACAAATAGCAGTAACTTCTTTATTTTCTATGGTAAGTATAGGATTTATTCCGTTAACATTCAATACTTTATAAGCTGTATTTATAGTTGGTTCTACTTCAATAGTTATACTATCAACAGCTGAACAGCCATTAACCAGAGACCCTTCAACAAAATAGGTGATTGTTTCTTCTGGTGTACCTTCAGTAACAGCACTAGTAGTATCAGTTAGTGTTTCAGATGGTGACCATAGGTACGTATCAGCACCTTGAGCCTCGAGGTTTACTATATCACCTGAAAAAATACTTAGAGAGCTAGCGATAATCGTAATATTAGGTACAGTTTTTTGCAATAATTCAAAATCAGGTGCAGTTACCACGCATCCATTAGCATCGTTTCCACTTACATTATATACACCTGAAGCATTCACAGTAATTGAAGGCGTACTTTCTAAAGTATTCCAAATTGGGTTAGTTACAACAATATTTGTAGATAGAATAACATCTTCATCTTCACATATACCATCACTACTGGCCTCTATATTTAACACTTCTGGAGCGACTACATTAATAACGTAAGAATTAGAAGAAGAACAATTGGCCTCTACATAATTTATAATAAGGGTTACAGTATAACTCCCTGTTAGATTAAAAGAGTTAAATGGATTTTGTTCTGTAGATGTATTTCCATTTCCAAAACTCCATAGGTAGTTTACATTAGCCGATGGATCAGTAGAAGAAATGTCAGAAAAAGATATACTTTCATCAAGACATATAGATGATGGAAAATTGAAATCAGCAACAGGTGATGTAAATATTGATATTTCTACCTCATTGGTAATTGCAACACACGTTGTAGCTACCTCTGTAACTTCTACACTATATAAACCAACTTCCGTAGCTGTATAATTTGCACTCGTTTCACCACCAATAGGTAAACCATCTTTTAACCATTGATACGTATACCCACCAAGTGTATTTACTTTTAATGGAGTTGAACCTCCTGTACAAAAAGCAATATCACCAGTAGCAGTTACACTAAATTCTGGTAATGAAATGACTTCAACATTGGTGCTTATTTCGTTTGTTTCGCATGGTCCTGCTGCTACAACTACAGTATACTTGCCTATATTCTCTGGCATTACATTTGAAATTGTAACTGAAGGGTTATCAGTCAAAGTTGCAGAAAAATTATTTGGTCCTACCCATTCATAAGTTATGCCAACAGGAGGTGGTGCAGCAAAATTAACCGTTAATACTACATCTGTACCTTCACATCCAGGCCCGTCATTTACAACTGTTGGTGATCCAGGTACTGTTCCAGCAGCAGGATCAACAGTTATCAAATTAGATTCCAAATCGCAAGCCCCTCCTTCAGGTGTTTCTATTATTATTTTATAATCACCTACTTCACCAAGAGCTACTATAAATTCAGATTCATTTACTGTGTTAGTACCATGGGCAGGTCCTTGCACCAGAACACCATCTTTATACCAATTAAATACAGCGGCAGGATTGTAAATTGAGTTCAACTGAATAGGTTGATCGCATATAAATCGTGTAGCATCTCCTTCGATTTCAGGAACAAAACAATTTGTGTTTCTTATTACTCCTAAATGATATGCGCCAAATTTTGCGCCAGTATATAAAATATCAGGTTTAGCATCGTTATTTATATCTGTAATTTGAATATTTCTAGTACGAGTTGGTAAAGTTTTAGTAATAGGAGCAGCTAAATCTATAGAAGTAGCTCCTTCTAAAGTATTATTAATAAATACATCTAAAGTAGCACTATTATTACTGCAAGTGACAATATCAAGATCTCCATCACCATCCAAATCTCCCAAATCAATCCCCCAAGGCTGATCTGTGGGCAAATTAACATTAACCAATGAGAAATCTAGCCCTGATGATGGAGTAGTATTATTCACAACCACTGATAATTTACTTTCGTTAAGATTCGTAACCGCTATATCAGCTTTACCATCACTATTTAAATCTCCTACCTTCATATTCTGAATACTTTTCCCCACATCGAATGCAACGGGAGCATCAAAGGAAATATTATTGACACCACTATTATTTTTAAGAATATAAATATTAGCCACACCACTAACTGCACCAAGTTGCGCAACAATTATTTCAGGTTTTCTATCTCCATCCATATCTTCTATTTCTAAACCTCCATTTACCCCCGCTTCTAGCATATCTATTTTAACAGGTGTATTGGAAAAGTCAATAACTCCTCCAGAACTCTGATTTTTTAAAATAAAAATATTATTTTCAGTTTGATGTGCTGATGTAGCAATGATTTCTGGTTTTCCATCATAATCAAGGTCATTTGTTAACATACTTACTATTTCATACCCTACATCAAGTTGGAATTGCTTACTAGTACCAAACGCAATATTACCTACGGTACTGTTATTTTCAAGAACATAAATAAAGTTTTTATTCCCCACATCATTTCTTCCAAAAATCAATTCTGGTAACCCATCTCCGTTCAAATCACTGCATGTTATATTTCTAGATGTAATTACAATATTTTGACTAGATTCAAAAAATTGAATATTAGTTGGGTCAGTAGTGGTATTACGATAATACTGTAAACTTACACCTCCTGAATTAGTTGTAACCATATCTCGTCTTCCATCACCGTCAAAATCACATGAGCATACATCAAATTGTTGTATTGCAGCAGATCCAAATTGTATGGGATTTTGCAAATCACCTATGCTAAATGGAGTAGTGCCATGAAATGTTGTGAAAAATTTATCTGGAGATGATACTGATAGTTCAGTTGTAGTATTGATGACATCTATATTTGCTGCACTAGCATTTCCTGGGATTTCCACTTCCAGTTGTGTTCCATTTGATGAAAGAACATTACCTTCAACTCCTCCAAATAACACAACCATTTCTGCAGCTGTGCCATAATTAATCCCCGTTATTACCATTACTTCTTTTGGGTAATTGAAACGATAGTCAATAGAGGTTATAGTTGGAGCTTGAGCATATACTCCCAATGCCTGTGAGATTAAAACGCCAAATAAAAAAAATAATCTTCTAAAATTTGTCATTACTATTCTTTACTGTTCTACTGTCAACACCCATACGCTTTTAAACAGATTTAATTTTCTGTACTTATCCCTTTCTCTTCTAGCAACTTCAATATCCTGTGATTCATGTAAATAGACATACCAGAGTTTAGTTTGAGATATATATCCGAATCTGGTTTTATATCCTTTTTCAAAGAGTCTATCAGAATAAAGTTCCGCATGTTCAAATTCTGAAAATGCACCTATAACCACATATTCTCCAGATGTTAATTCCAGAAAATGTCCTCCTTGTTTTACCGCAATTTTTTCATTTGTAGTAAAAGCACTTTCTACATTTCCTTTATCATCAATTTTTGTTTCATGCATTTGTGTAGGTAGCTTCGTTTCTTGTTGTTTTGCTACTCTGCTGGTTTCAGCTTCCTGAAGTTGCCTTTCATTTTCCTTTTGTTGTCTTATATCTGCTTCTTTTTGCTCTTGAGCTATGCGTGCTACTTCTGCCTGCTGTTGTCTTTGGGCTTCCGTTTGCTGTTGCCTAACCTCTGCTTCTTTTTGCTCTTGAGCTATGCGTGCTACTTCTTCCTGCTGTTGTTTTTGAGCTTCCGTTTGCTGTTGCCTAACCTCTGCTTCTTTTTGCTCTTGAGCTATGCGTGCTACTTCTTCCTGCTGTTGTTTTTGAGCTTCCGTTTGCTGTTGCCTAACCTCTGCTTCTTTTTGTTCTTGAGCAATACGTGCTACTTCTGCTTGTTCTTCAGCTAAACGTTTTTGTTTTTCCTCTTCAGCTTGCGCTATTGCAGCTTTTGCAGCTGCTACTTTCTCAGCTTCAATTCGTTCTCTTTCTGCCTTATGCTGCTCAGCTAATAATTGTCGTCTAGTTTTTCTAACAATTGGTTTTTTAGAATCTGTGAAGGAATACACATGTTTAAGTCTTTTCTTTTTACCGAACAGCATGTTGATTTGTACTTCGTGAGAAGGACTATTCAGTTCTGAATTAGCAATACTATAAGAATATCCTAATGCAAAAAGTGCATTAATTTTAATACCTCCTACACCTGATAAGCCAAAGTTCTGTTTATAACTTCCACCAATCCAAAATGCATGATTCATATGGAAAATTAAAGCTGCTTCATACTGACTGGGTAGTTTGTTTCTTAATCGATAGATAACATGAGGTTCTATTGCAAATTGATCCTCATATCCAAAATAATACCTATAATTCGAGTGGAATATAAGTTTATCAGCAGCCGAAATATTACCCACGGCAAAACTACTCAAGGAATCATAACTACTTGAAAACACATTTGGAGCAGCTACACCAATAGCAAAAAATTTATTGTGGTAAGATAGTCCAACATCACCAATCATATTAAAATTATTAGAAAGTAAACGTTCCAAATCAGGGTCAGATAAATATGCATTCCCTAATTTATCAACATCAAACGTATTCATAGCAGCACCTGCTGATATTCCAAATCTTACGTATTTATTCTTCGAAACTGGTAAAGTGTAACCCAAGGTAAACGAAAAAGATGTAGAATTAACAATTCCTATTGCATCGTTATTGACATTAATTCCAAAGTTTGCATTTGCTTTTGATGCATTATGAAAAGAAAAATTCATAATAGTAGGAGCCCCTTCAATACCTACCCACTGTTTTCTGTAAGTCAAAAACATAGCTCCTCTAGCTTCAATCCCCGCATATGATGGGTTAATCCTATATGGATTCATATAGAATTGGGTGAAGTTTGAGGATTCTTGGGCGGAGACTATTGAATAACTAAAAAATAAAAAAATAAAAAACGCCTTTCTAATCATGCGTATGTTTACTTATATCAAAAAATATAACTCCCTTAATCAGCAGAAATATAACATGTATTGTACTCAAAATCAAAAAATCTTAGTTTAGTTGTTAAATAGTACTGTCAATTATACGAAGTTAAGGTCAAAATTAGATATAAAGTAAATGATATATGACATTAGCATATGATTTTTTTTAGATATCATACCCAATTTAGACACCATAAATATTTTTTAGTTAAAATTGATTAAAACCCTAAATATTATATATTATTGATTTACAGTAGTTTGAAATTTAAGTGAGTAAACCTATTATTTTTTTTATTACCTTCGATTGTTATGAGAAACATTAGAATACTATTTACATTAATGCTTTTTATTGGATCGGCTTCCATGTATGGTCAAATATATTGGGGTCCAAAAGGAAGTATACAAGGTTATAAAACCGTTTTTGATGATAAAAGCGTTAATGATACTTTGGATTCTAAAATGAGACTTGGCTTTACCCTTGGGGGGTTTGTAAATGTTCCATTAAAAGATCATTATTCACTAATAGCCGAATTAAGCTATGTAAGAAGGGGTAGAAAAAACATTATTAAATCAGATCAAGGAAGACTTACTCATATTTCAAAATATAATTTCATAGAACTACCTATGATGATAAGAAGGGAGTTTGTATTAAATATTAAAGAAAACATGAAATCGGCATGGTATATGGAAATTGGTCCAAATATTAGCTATTGGTTAGGAGGAGGTGGAGAATTTAAAAATGTTGCTGAACCTTTTACTTACGATGTGAAATTTAAAGCACCTGATAATACTACTGATGATGTAATGTTCATTACCAATGAAAATCGATTTCTATTTGGATTAGAAATTGGTGCTGGTATTAACCTTCAGACAAGAGCTAGAGAGTTTGTGGGCATTGAACTTCGATATACATATGGACAAACTTTTTTAGGGAAAATAAATAGTGAAGTAACTTTAAGTAACAGTTTTATCCAATTTACTGATAATATTATAGCTAACTATAGAGTAGTTGGTATTAATGCAACATATAACTTTATGCTTGATGTTCGTGAATTTAAAAAAGGAGCTAGTATATCAGGTAAAAAGAAAAAAGTTAAACGTAAAAAACGTAAATAATGCTATACGCTATAAATATTTTATTCCAGCGTGATTTAGATAAACTCAGAAGTGAAATTTCCGAATATAATAATGAAAAACTACTTTGGGTAATAAAGGGGGATATTAAAAATTCATCTGGACACCTTACCTTACATATTTGTGGAAATTTACAGCATTATATAGGCAAAATATTAGGTAATACTGATTACAAACGTAATCGTGAATTCGAGTTTAATGCTACAGACATATCATTAAGTTATCTTTACACTGAAATAGAATCTACAAAGAACACTCTTAATAACGTTCTTCCTAATCTTGATATCAATATTTTGAAGAAGAATTATCCTATAGAAGTATTAGGGTATCCAATGACAACCGAATTTTTCATTCTTCATCTATCTGCTCATCTAAGTTATCATTTAGGCCAAATAAACTATCATAAGAGATTAATCACTTCTCTACAGCCCTGAATTTCAGTCTAACTTGTCGATAGTAGTTTTTCTACTTAAATTTGCGATTCGGTTTCAAATCAAACATGAAAAAAGTCGCATTTTACACACTTGGCTGCAAGTTAAATTTTTCAGAGACTTCAACTATTTCGAGAAAATTTAAAGAAAAAGGCTATTCAAAAGTAGATTTTAATGATACTCCTGATATTTTTATTATCAATACTTGCTCTGTAACTGAAAATGCTGACAAAAAGTGTAAGAAAATAGTTAAGGAAGCTAGAAAAATATCTCCTGATGCTTTCGTAGCTATCATTGGATGTTATGCACAACTTAAACCAAAAGAAATTTCTGAAATATCAGGGGTAGATGCAGTATTAGGTGCAGCTGAAAAATTTAGATTAATTGAATTATTGGATGGCTTTGTTCGTCAACCACAAACTCAAATATTGACTTCAAAAATATCAGAAGCAAAAGCATTTAACAACTCATACTCCATAAACGACCGTACACGTACGTTTTTAAAAGTTCAAGATGGCTGTAATTATGGGTGTACCTTTTGTACTATCCCTTTAGCAAGAGGAAAAAGTAGAAGCGACACTATTGTTAATATAGTAAACTCAGCTATCGAAATTGCAACAACAGATGTTAAAGAAATAGTTATTACAGGTGTAAATACAGGAGATTTTGGCATCCAAAATGGAAAACGAGAAGAGCGTTTTATTGACTTAATAAAAGCACTTGATAAAATTGAGGGGGTTGAAAGGTTTAGAATTTCCTCTATAGAACCAAATTTATTAGGAAATGATGCCATTGAATTTGTTGCAAACTCAAAACGATTTGTTCCTCACTTTCATATTCCACTGCAATCAGGTTCTAATAAAATTCTACGTGCAATGAAAAGACGTTACGAACGTGAACTTTATGCTGATAGAGTTAGAGAAATTAAAAATAAAATGCCTCATTGCTGTATTGGTGTAGATGTAATAGTAGGGTTTCCTGGAGAAAGTGATGAAGATTTTATGGAAACATATAACTTCATCAATAATCTGGAAGTATCTTACCTACATGTATTTACATACTCGGAAAGGGCTAATACTATGGCATCAAATATGGATGATTCAGTTCCTGTAAAAACACGAAATGAACGTTCTAAAATGTTACGTAACCTCTCTGAAAAAAAACGTAGAAAATTTTATGAAGATAATCTTAATAAAGAAGCTAATGTGTTATTCGAAAACGATATAGAAAATGGATTAATGCACGGTTTTACAGAAAATTATGTACGTGTATCTGCAAAATACGACCCTATACTAGTTAATGAATTGAAGCAAGTAAAATTGGTTAATATAAATGAATCAGGTCATATGGATGTGGAGGAGATTTCACCTGAATTTGTAAAACAATAATATGGCAATAAAAACAGGAAACAAAGCTCCTGATTTCACTCTTCCTTCAACATCAGGAGAAGATTTTGTTCTTAGTAAGACAAGTAAATCAAAAGCATGTGTTCTCTATTTTTACCCTAAAGATTTTACCTCTGGGTGCACTAAAGAAGCTTGTAGTTTTAGAGATAATTTTGAAGTTTTTGAAAATTTAAACATTAACATTTATGGAATCAGTATTGACTCCATTTCAACTCATTACAAATTTAAATCAAATCACAATCTTCCTTTTGAACTTTTGTCAGATAAAGAAGGTAAAGTTTCTAAACTTTATAAAGCTCATATCCCTATTTTGAACATATCAAAACGAGTTACTTACCTTTTAGATGAAAATCACATTATTACTGCTATCTATAAGGATATGTTTAATGCCAAAAAACATATTATAAAGATGATTGAAAAAGTTAATCATAAAAAGTAAATTACTCTCTCTCCTTTAAGCTCACGATTTCCTTTTGTAAGTCTAACACCATAGATGCTAATTGTTCCACAGAAACATCTTTTTCAGGTTCTACATCTGGAAATTGCACACTAATATAGGCCTTACTAGCCCAGACTTCTAATACTTCTTCAGGTGAAATCTCGTAAGGAGAATATTGTTTATTATCTGAGACAAGGAAAAGACTTCCCTTGTCATCTATATAATTAAATATACGTTTATACACCACTCCCTCTTTTCGAGTAACAAGAACATAGGTTTTACCATTTTTAATGTTTTTTAAATTATCTATATACTCCCCAATAACTATTGTACCTGACAATAAAGGCAACATACTATCACCATGTATTTCAAAAGCCCGATAAGTGGCATTTTTAGGAAGTATTGGTAGATAAAATTTTGGTAAATCCTTAATAAATTCAGGATCAGAGTATCCATTTGTATAACCAGCGGCAGCCTTTTGTGGTACCAATTCTATATTCTCATTTCCAAGCTCATCAACTGTTATTGCTAATATTTCAGAACCACGGCTGTTTTTATTGAAACTTAACTGTTCATCAGTCATTTTTGTGATATCTATATTGATCAAAACATCAACAGAAACATCAAAAATTTCCGCCATTTTAATAAGATTAGATATCCGAGGGTCAGCTCTACCCTCTTCGTATGCTCCTACTAATGATCTTTTTAGACCTATTTTCTCAGCAAATTCACCTTGAGTATTACCAATTTTTTTTCGTAGATATTTAATATTTTCGCTAATAAGTGTCATGCTATTTTTTTAATATTCGAATACAAAAACATTTGAATGCTGTTTTTCTTTCCCCAAAGAGTATAAATGACTATGAAAATAAAAATCTCCTTTTTTCATTTTTAGTAACTCCATTCTTATTTGCTCAATAACTTCCTTTAAAGAACTTCCTTCATCTGCCAATACATACCCATATTTACTTTTTTCATCATCATTTTGAGTCTGAAATCTGACCTGATGCTTTCCTGAACACAATTTCTTACTATCAATTTTTAATTTATATCCAGTCGTATTGTCAATGTAATAGCTCATATTTTTTTACTTTATACAAAACTAATATATTTAGTATTATAAGCAAAAAATATTAGTATTATTTTTTATACCATTCTGCATACATTGGATAGTTTCGAGCAGTTCTAGTAATTACCTCTTTCATATTTTGTCCAATATCTTTGACTTTTTTTGCAGGCATTCCTGCATAAATACTTCCTTCTTCCACTACAGTACCAGCCAAAACCACAGCACCTGCAGCAATCACTGAATTATTTTTCACAATCGCATCATCCATTACTATTGCGCCCATTCCAATCAGCACATTATCTTCAACTGTACAACCATGAACAATTGCATTGTGAGCTATCGAAACATTATCACCAATTATAGTTTTTGACTTTTTATAAGTACAGTGGATAATTGCACCATCCTGAATATTTGTATTATCGCCAATAGTAATTGAATTTACATCACCACGAATTACTGCATTAAACCAAATAGTACAATTCTTTCCCATTACTACCTCTCCTACCACTGTTGCATTATCAGCAATAAAACAATTTTCTCCAAACTCAGGATTAATACCTCTTACACTTTTTATAAATGCCATTGTATTTTTATGTTATTTTGTAAATTACAATATTTAGAACTTTGTGTTAAAGTTTTAAATGTATAATTTAATATTCATCAAACATTCTATAACATGAAATCCTTTCATTTTCTATTATTTGGTATTCTTTTATTTTTTTCATGTTCATCTTCAAAAAATGAAGAAAATGTAAAAACAAGCAATGCCCAAAATGTAAAAGATATAAGTAACAAAGCCATAGCTTATCAAATATCATTAGAAAAAAGTTATATAACTTGGATAGGTAGTAAACCTGCAGGAAAACACAATGGAACTATATTGATAAAGTCTGGTAAACTAGCTGTTGAAAATAATAATGTAACAGGAGGCAATGTTGTTATTGATATAAATTCCATCCAATCTGACGATTTAATTGATAACCCAGAGCGCCATGGACGATTAATTAATCATTTAAAGTCTGATGATTTTTTTGATGCCGAAAATTATCCTGAAGCAATTTTTGAAATCACATCACTTAATGAATCTGTTTCAGATAGTATAATGGATGTAATGGAAGAGTTTAAATCAGAGTATACTCCAGCATCTTCCTATGAGCATCGTATAAAGAAACCTACTCACAATATATCTGGAAACTTAACCATGCGTGACACTACCTTGAGTATTACCTTTCCAGCCCAAATTGAAGTTAGTGATAGTATACTAACTGCAAGAGCAAAATTCAATATCGATAGAACTAACTGGAATTTAAAATATCGTGATGAAGCTTCAGTTGTTGACAAAACTAAGGATCGTTTTATTTATAATACTGTTAATGTGGGTTTAGAAATAGTAGCATATAAGAAAAAATAAATCACATTTAAGTTCTTCCGCAACATTATGTAAACGACTAACTACTAGTTAAGATAGTCCTGTTATTTTTCCCTCTTCATCAATATCAATATCTACGGCTGATGGAATTGCTGGCAAACCTGGCATGCGTAAAATATCTCCTGTAATTGGAATAATAAAGCCTGCCCCTGCTGCAATTTCTATTTCGCTAATAGTAAGTGTGAAATCTTTTGGTCTACCCAATGCTTTTGGATTATCGCTAAAAGAATTTTGAGTTTTAGCAATACAAACTGGTTTATCAGACAACCCTAAACGTTCAATTTTTTTAATATTCAAATACGCTTTCTTTTGAAATTCCACCTTATTTGCCCCATATATTTTTTTAGCAACAGCTTCAACTTTTTCTTTTACTGTACTATTCCAATCATAAACTGGGGTGTATTTTGAAGTACAACTTTCTACAGCTGTCACAACTTCTTTTGCCAAATCTTTTGATCCTTCTCCTCCATATTCCCATCCTTCACAAAGTGCTACACGCATACCCATTTCATCACATTTTCTTCTAACTATTTCTATTTCTTCATCTGTATCGGTTATAAATTTATTAATAGACACTACTCCAGGCACACCGAAATTCTGTACATTCTCTAAATGTTTTTCAAGGTTAACTAGTCCATCATTTAATGCTTTAACATTAGGAGTAGTTAGCTCATTTAGAGGTTGCCCACCATGATATTTTAGTGCACGAATTGTGGCTACTATTACAATAGCTTTTGGTGATAGCCCAGCATATCCACACTTAATATCTAGAAATTTTTCTGCGCCTAAATCTGCACCAAAACCTGCTTCTGTAATCACATATTCTGAATGGCTCATTCCCATTTTTGTTGCAATAACAGAGTTAGTGCCTTGTGCAATATTTGCAAATGGCCCCCCATGAATAATAGCGGGGTTTCCTTCTAATGTTTGCACCAAATTAGGCTTAATTGCATCTTTTAATAAAGCTGTCATAGCTCCCTGAGCATTTAAATCACGAGCATAAATAGCTTTTTTATCATAGGTATCGCCTACATATATATTCCCTATTTTTTCTTTTAAATCAGATATGTTATTAGCCAAACATAAAATTGCCATAATTTCTGAAGCTGCAGTAATATTAAATCCAGCTTCTCTCATAAACCCTCCATTTTTTCCTCCCATACCAGTTACAATGTTTCTGAGGGAACGATCATTCATATCCATCACACGTTTCCAAGCTACGGTTCTGGGATCAATACCTAAGTTGTTTTTAGTACTTTGAATATTATTATCAATTATAGCAGCAAGTAAGTTATTTGCCTTTTCAATGGCTGAGAAATCTCCTGTGAAATGTAAATTGATATCTTCCATAGGTACAACTTGTGACTTTCCTCCTCCTGCTGCACCTCCCTTCATACCAAAAACTGGCCCAAGTGATGGCTCTCTTAATACAACAATAGCTTTTTTTCCTATTTTATTCAATCCTTCCGTTAACCCAATAGAAGTAGTTGTTTTTCCTTCCCCTGAAGGAGTAGGAGTAATAGCAGTCACTAATACCATATTACTTTTATCGACTTTTTCATCATCGATTAATTTAAGAGGTAATTTTGCTTTGTATTTACCATACATTTCTAAATCATCTTCATTAATATTTAATTTTGAAGCAATATCTTTGATGTGATTCATTTGCACACTTTGAGCTATCTCAAGATCAGATTTATAAGCAGTCATATATTATTTTTTAATTCGTAATTGAAACATACAATATTTATTGAATATTTAACAACATCAATGCATAGAAAACCCTTTCATTTTAAACAGTTTAAAATTTATCACGACAAATGTAGTATGAAAGTAGGTACAGACGGAGTGTTATTAGGAGCTTGGGCTGATACTTCGGGAACAACAAAAATATTAGACATTGGTACAGGGACTGGACTTATTGCTATTATGTTGGCACAACGCACTCTAAAAAATGTAATAATTGATGCTGTTGAGATAGAAGAAAATGCCTATGAACAAGCTTTAGAAAATAGAGATAATTGCATATGGAAAAATCAAATAAACATACATCATTCTTCTATTCAAGAATATGCAGATACTACTACTTCCAATTATGATTTAATTATTTCAAACCCACCGTTTTTTTTAACAGGATCTAAATCAAAAGACATACATAGAAATATAGCTCGACACACACAAACACTAACTCAAGAAGACTTAATTTCTTCTGTAAGCCAACTATTATCTCCTCTTGGAAGGTTTGCACTTATATTACCTGTTGAGGAAGGCAAAATATTCATCACAAGAGCCAATCAATCCAACTTGTACTGTTCAAAGATTACTAAAGTAAAACCAAAAATCAACAAGCCATTTGAACGAATGCTTATGGAGTTTACCCGAGTTGAGAAAAAAGTTAACTTTTCTGAACTCGTTATACAACATGAAAACCGTAATGATTATACATCGGCTTATGTTGATTTGACTAGGGGTTTTTATACGATTATGTCTTAAAAATTAGAAAGTAAGCAAGTGATTAACATTTATTTCATTACTGTTTTTATCTTTATTATTTTGCAACTTACCGTTTTATACTACAATTGAACTTTTCTAATTTTTATAATCCTGTTCAATTAGTATCTTTGTTTACAGCTAAGAATCAAAATATAACCTCACCTATGAATTACGCCTTATTCTCTCGTCTTAACATATTAATATATGTATTTTTAATTTTCAATGCTAGTATAGCACAAAAAAATGATATTTCTGAAAATCAAACACTTAGTAAACAATTCAAATTACTTTTAGAAAAGTCAGAAACATATAACGATTACAAAGTAATAAAGCAGAGTGAACTCAGCAACTTTGAAAAGATCATGATTGATTCGCTGAACACTTTGAACAGCTCTAAACAGGAGGCTTTTACTAAGATAAAATCACAAGAAGTAATTATTGTAGATTTAAATTCTTCTATTAGTGAAAAAAATAACCAACTATCATCAAGTGAAGAAGAAAACAGCAGCATTTCTATTATTGGTATACAAATTAATAAGGTTTTTTATGCCATAATAAGTGTAATAATCCCTTTATTACTTATTGGTGTTATTGGTTTTCTATTGTTTAAACTTCAACACAATAATCAAAGGACAAAAGAAGCTAAAAAACAATTAAAAAGCTTAGAAAACGAATATGAAGATCATAGAAAACGTACTCTTGATAATCAAATGAAACTCAAAAGGGAATTACAAACAGAACGCAATAAACTTCTGGAATTCAAAAAGTAACTTCATTCTATTTCTATTTCCTTTTTATTGACTTGGAGAATATATATTATTGCCAACCAATGAATGTAATATTCCCAACACGTACGTTATTTTTATCTGTTTTCTTTATTCTATCACTTGCAGCTCTTGCTCAAGAAAAAGAATATACCTACAGCATACAAGCTGCAGCTATTAAAGGTTTTATCTACCCTCACTCTCCTGATGTTGCTAATTTAATTATTGACCACCCTGTAGGATTTTCGGTATACTTAGACAAAAAAACATATGGTAGAGAATATTGGCAAAGCAAATATAACTATCCAGACATAGGCTACTCTTTCATTTACCTTGACTATAAAAATCCTAAAATTGGTAAATCGTTAGCTGCAATGGTTCACTACAATTTTTATATAGGAAATAATCATCTAAACAGAAGTGACCTGAGGTTTAAATTGGCTTTTGGGGGTTCATACAATACCAACCCTTATCGTAAAGAAACTAATAACAAAAATAATTTCTTAAGCACATCTTTAGCATACGGAATGCAAATTGCTCTAGATTATGGATTTAAAATTACTGATCGACTAGGAGTTAATTCAAGTATATCAATAATTCATTTTTCAAATGCCTCGATAAAGCAACCCAATAAAGGAGTTAATGTTGCCAATATAAGCTTAGGTGCTTCATATAAATTAACAGACCAAAAAATAGAATATACTACTATAGATAAATATAATTTTGAACAAAAAATTAAATATAATCTTGTTGTAAATGGTGGTGTGAATACTGCACCACATAGTGGCAACACTCCTTTCCCATTTTTTGTTTTTAGTGCTTATGCAGAAAAAAGATTAAGCTTTATAAGTGCTATTAACTTAGGAGTAGATGGTTTTTTTAATTACTCATTAAAAGAAAGTATAAAATACGACCCTAGCCTTCGAGAATTAGAAAAACCAGATCATAAGAGATTTGGTGTAGCGTTAGGGCATGAATTATTTATTAACAAAATCTCAATTCTTGCTCAATTTGGATATTATTTTTATGACCCATACCATGTATATTCACCTATTTATCAACGATTTGCAATGAAATACTATTTTAACGATAAGTTGTTTGCAACATTTGCATTAAAAACTCATTACGGAACAGCTGAAACTGGCGAATGGGGTATTGGTATAAAGTTATGATAAAGTCTATACGGTATATAGTTTTACTAATTACAGTCTCTTTTTGGGGGTGCGATAACGAGAATGCATTTGATTGTGTGAAAACAGTGGGTGATTTTTCTACTTATGAAATTGCTCTTCCTTCATTTACTGAAATAGAAATCATTGGAGACATATCACTTCAAATTGAAAATAGTATTGAACAAAGTGTTTCTCTTACAACTGGACAGAACCTTTATCCAAAAATTGATTTAAAAGTAGTAGATGGAAAACTTACCGTTGCTGACAATAATGATTGCAGTTGGGTTAGAAAGTATGGTAATACTACCCTTCATATCAAGTCTAATAACATTACTTCAATTAAAAATAGTGGTAGCAGAAATGTAAATAGTATTGGCACGTACAACATTGCAAACAACTTGTATCTTATTTCTAAAAATGCAAGTGGCGACTATTATCTAGACGTAACTGGAAGAGAATTAAGAATATCGAGTAATAAAGTTTCCAACTTTTACATTAATGGAAGTATAGAAAAATTATTTGTAGGGTTCTACTCTGGGCAAGGTCGTTTTGAGGGTACCGATTTAATAGCTAACAATGTCAACATTTTTCATCGTGGTTCTAATGATATGATGGTTAATCCTCAACTACTACTTACTGGATCTATTGAAGCATTTGGTAACTTAATAGTAACGAATGTTCCAGATTCTGTAAATATTATTCAAAATGGTCCTGGTCAGGTTATTTACGGAAATTAATTAGCAGCTATTAGCTCTTTAAAAATAGCAGTCATGTAAGGTTCAGCTTTCATAGCAGCTTTTATAATATTAGCCACTACAACTTTTTCTATTTTACCCTCCACTCCCAAATCTGTAATAACTGAAATAGCAAAACATGGCAGCCCCATATGTCTGGCTACTATGTTTTCTGGAATTGTTGACATCCCTACTGCATCGGCACCAATAATTCTCAGGTACTTATATTCAGCCTTTGTTTCCAATGCTGGGCCAGATACAGCAGCATATACTCCTTGATGCACTCGAATACCCTTCTCTGTAGCAATAGATAAAGCCTTTTCTATTAAATGTTCATCATATGCATCACTCATGTCTGGGAAACGATCTCCCAACTCATTTATGTTTTCTCCTCTAAGAGGGTGCTCTGGTAGTAAATTAATATGATCGTTCAAAATCATTAAATCACTAACCTGATATTCAGGATTTAGTCCTCCTGCTGCATTTGAAATAAATAATTTTTCAATCCCCAATAACTTCATTACTCTAACAGGAAAAGTAACCTGATCCATATCATATCCTTCATAATAATGAAAACGCCCTTTCATTACTACTACTTGCTTACCTGATAATTTTCCAAAAATTAATTTTCCTGAATGTGTTTCAACAGTAGATAATGGGAAGTGAGGAATATCTTTGTATTCAATTGTTTTTTCAACCTCCACTTCATTTACAAGTGAGCCTAACCCTGTTCCAAGAATAATCCCAAACTTCGGTTTTACTTCATATTGATTTTTAATATATTCAACAGCTTCCTTAATCTTCTCTAGCATAGTATATCAATTAATAATGAAGCATAAATAACTGATAAAATTTAAATTAAATTAACTTATTTGAAACTTATTTTTAAATTATATGTTTAAACATGTAATACTTCTTCATAAGGTTGGATATTTCAACAACAAAACTCTTGAGAAGACTGAATATTAAAACGTAAATAGATAAAGTTTAGAAACGTATTTATCAATAAATTATATTATCATACTAAAAACAAAAGTAATCATGAACAAGAAAGTATTAACACTAGCAGCAATAACAGTACTTGTAATGACATCATTTTTAATTGTTGAAATAGACTCTTACAAGGTAGATGTTGAACAAAGTAATCTAAAATGGACAGGTTATCATCTTGCCAAATCGTATGAACACAATGGAAATGTTAAATTGAAATCAGGAAGCCTTGAAGTAAAAAATGGAAAAATTTTAAGCGGAAATTTTGTGATTGACATGACTACAATTACAAACAATGATATCGAAGGGGAGAAAAACGCCAAATTAGTTAACCATCTTAAATCAGATGATTTTTTTAATACTGAAAAATTCCCTGAAGCTAAATTAGTAATTAAAAAGGTGGAGGGATCAAAAGCCTCTGGTGAAGTGACTATTAGAGATATTACTGAACCTATAGCATTTGATATAAAAATAAAAGAAGCAAAAGATGATAAAGTTATAGCTTCAGCTACATTAAATATAGACAGAACTAAGCATGAGGTTTCTTATGGCTGGACTATTGAAAACGCCATGCTTTCAAATGAATTTAAAATGGAAGTTAAAATTATAGCCACTAAATAATTTGGCTTTACAATGAATTCAAACTTTCAACTCTAAATTTTAAATACCCTAAGCAAATTGCTCAGGGTATTTTTTTAATATTGTATTCGGAAAAATTAATTATCATAACACATGGAATACAAAAACTTAGGGAAATCTGGATTAAAAGTAAGTAGAATATCATTTGGCTCATGGCTTACCTTTGGCAAGCAAATAGGTGATACTACTGCTGAAGACTTAATGACTATAGCCTATGACAATGGAATTAACTTTTTTGACAATGCAGAAATATATGCACGTGGTCAATCAGAAATTGTGATGGGTGAAATCCTAAAGAAAAAAGGCTGGAGAAGAGATTCCTATATTGTGAGTAGTAAAGCATTTTTTGGACTTGGAGGAAAAGATCTACCTATCACAGCAAAAGGTTTAAACCGAAAGCATTTGGTTGAAGCATGCGAACAAGCATTGCAACGCCTACAGGTAGATTATCTTGATTTATATTTTTGTCATCGACCCGATAAAGAAACTCCAATAGAAGAAACTGTTTGGACAATGCACAACTTAATCCAACAAGGAAAAATTTTATACTGGGGAACATCGGAATGGAGTGCTCAAGAAATTATGGAAGCACACATGATCGCCAAGCAATATAACTTGATTGGTCCTACTATGGAGCAACCACAATATAACATGCTTCACCGTGATAAAATGGAGGTGGAATATAGCCAGATTTTCAAAACTGTAGGACTTGGAACTACAATTTGGTCACCATTGGCTTCAGGAGTACTTACTGGAAAATATAATGATGGCTTTCCTAAAGACACCCGATTAAATATCGAAGGATTAGAATGGTTAAAAGATACTAGTTTAGCAGAAGCTCATTTAGAACGTGTTAGAAACCTCACCTCTTTTTCTCAAGAATTAGGGACAACAATGCCTCTGCTAGGTCTGTCTTGGTGTTTAAAAAATGACAATGTAAGTACTATGATCTTAGGAGCCTCAAAAACAAGTCAGTTAGAAGAAAACTTGAAAGTATTCGATGTTATACCACTACTTACTGATGAGGTAATGGAAAAAATTGATACGATATTAAATAATAAACCTGTAGACCCAGCTTTTTTATAATTTATGATTTTCAACTTTCCAGAAGCTATAAAGTTTCTTCTTTTACTGTTTCTGGAAAGTTTTGATTTCTACACCAAACATTTCGATTTACATAAACTGCTGACAAGATTGTTTACTTTTGTGAAATACTAGAAAAATAAATCTAAACAATAACTCACTCAATCTTGTCCTTTAACCCCTTAGATGTCAATTTACCAGTAACGGAGATAATACCAGAAGTTAAGAATCGCTTAGCTAATGAAAGTACATTAATCATCCACGCTCCACCTGGTGCAGGAAAAAGTACTTTACTCCCACTGGCATTGTTTAAAGAACCCTGGCTAAAAGGCAAGAAAATTCTAATGCTTGAGCCACGCAGATTGGCAGCAAAATCTATCGCTTCTCGCATGTCATTTTTACTAAATCAAACTGTTGGGTTAACAGTTGGCTATCGTATTCGTTTTGAAAGTAAAATAGGCGAAAACACCTGTATTGAAGTAGTTACAGAAGGTATCCTTACTCGAATGATACAGAATGACAATTCACTGGAAGGAGTTGGATTAGTTATTTTTGACGAATTCCATGAGCGTAATATCCATGCCGATGTGGCTATGGCACTATGCCGTGAATCTCAACAAATTCTAAGACCTGACTTACGTATTATGGTGATGTCTGCCACTTTAGATATTCCTAACTTATCAGAATTACTAAAAGCTACTGTAGTAGAAAGTAAAGGAAGGCAATATCCAATTGAAGTAGTATATACTGGTGAGCAAGATATAATGTTACTACCTGAAATGGCTGCAAATACCGTAATTAAAGCAGTAAAGAAACATGAAGGTGACACACTAGTATTTCTTCCTGGGGAGAGCGAAATAAGGAAATGTGAAGAATTATTGAAAAATAAATTGAGCAACTTTGCTATACACCCATTATATGGACAGCTTCCTTTTAATAAACAACAATCAGCAATTCTACCTAACAAAAATGGAAAACGGAAAGTAGTGCTTGCTACGTCTATAGCTGAAACTAGCCTTACTATTGAAGGGGTAAAAATAGTAATTGATTCAGGGTTTAGTCGTATTGCCCGATTCGATCCTAATTCTGGATTAACAAGGCTAGAAACTGTCCAAATAGCAAAAGATTCAGCCAATCAACGAGCTGGTAGAGCTGGGCGTCTAAGTGCAGGTGTATGTTATCGTATGTGGTCAAAAGCAACACATTCAAGACTGTCAGCACATAGAACCCCAGAAATTATGGGAGCCGATCTTGCCAACCTCGTATTAGATATGGCACAATGGGGTGTTATGGATATACAACAATTAACTTGGGTTACACCTCCTCCAAAAGGTCATTTATTACAAGCCTCTGAAATTTTACATCAGCTTGAAGCGCTCAACGATGGCCGTATTACTGAGCATGGAAAGAAAATTCATCGATTACCTTGTCACCCTAGAATAGCTCATATGCTACTCATGGCAGAAGATGGTAATATGCTTGCATTAGCTACTGATATCGCTTCAATTTTAGAAGAGCGTGATCCACTTCCAAAAGAGAGTGGAATTGACATAAATTTACGAATTGAGGCATTGAGACGATATCGATCTAATAACGGAGCAGGCAAGCGATTAGGAAGGATAGAAAGGATAGCAGACTCCTATCGTCAAATGTTCAATATTGATCTAGAAAATGGAACTTACGACCCTTTTGAAACAGGTGTAATATTAACTTATGCCTATCCAGAGCGAATAGCCCACGCCAGACCAGGCAATAATGCACAGTTTAAATTAGCAAATGGAAAATTAGCTGTAGCTGGACATAAAGACGATCTGGCTTATGAACCTTGGCTAGCAATCGCTCATGTTAACGATCGTGAACGAATGGGTAAGATATTTTTGGCAGCACCATTAAATCCTAAAGACTTAGCCTCTTTGGTGAAGGAGAAAGAAGTAATTACTTGGGATACTGATGAAGGAGGCTTAATAGCTACTAAAGATCTTAGAATAGGTAGTATAGTTTTACAATCAAAACCTCTGCCTTCTCCTGACGAAACTCATCTTGTACAAGCTATTTCGGATGCTATAAAAATTGAAGGAGAAGAGTTACTTTCTTTTGATGAAGCATTTCATCAATGGCAAAATAGAGTATTATCCTTACGAAAATGGCAACCTCAAGAAGGTTGGCCTGATGTAAGTACATCAACTTTATTAACAACGAATAAAGAGTGGCTTTCACCCTACCTAAATCAGGTTAAAAAACCTCAAGACCTTAAAAAAATAAATTTGGTGGATGTTTTGCAGCACGACTTAGATTGGGTAAAGCAACAAGCATTGGACTCTCTAATGCCTATTAACATTAAAGTTCCTAGTGGTTCAAGTATTAAATTAAAATATTTCCCTAATGGAGAACCCCCTGTTCTATCTGTAAGGTTGCAAGAAATGTTTGGGATGAAAGACACGCCTGTCATCAACAATGGAAATACTACTTTGTTAATACATTTATTATCTCCAGGTTTCAAACTGGTTCAAATCACTAGAGATTTACGTAGTTTTTGGGACAATGCATATTTCGAAGTTAAAAAAGAGTTAAAAAGAAGATATCCGAAACACTCATGGCCAGATGATCCTTGGAAAGCTGAACCAATAAAAGGTGTTAAAAGAAAAAACCATTAACTATTTTCTTCTAAGGCATCTACTCCTCCAGTAACATTTATAAAGTTACTATAACCCATTTTTTGTAAAATTGATCCTGCAACAGTTGAAAGATATCCTGACTTACAAAGAAGATAACTTGTTTCCTTTCCAAGTTCATTAACTCTTTGCTCAATTTCAGCTAAAGGAATGTTGGTAATATTATCCATTAAACTATCATCAAATTCAACTGAATTTCGAACGTCAATAACGGGATAGCTATCATTGCGAAGTTTAAACTTTGGTGCACAAACAGAAGGTAATGAGTCTACACTTCCACCTTTTTGTTTCCATATTTCAACTCCTCCTAGTAAGTACCCTCTTACATTTTCGTATCCTACCCTAGCTAACCTAATGATCGTTTCTTCTTCTTTCCCTTCATCAGTAATCAGTACAATTGGAGTATTTAAATCTTCAACTAGTGTACCTACCCAAACAGCAAAAAAACCATCATGACCAATATTTATTGTGCCAGGAATATATTCTTCACAAAACAATTTATTACTTCTTGTATCAATAATAAATGCACCATTTTGCATTTCATTTTTAAACTGATCTACCGATAAAGGGTTTAATTCTTTACTTAAAACTAAATCAAGTTTTTCGTATCTAGATCTATTTATTCTTACATTTTTATAGAAATACTTAGGTGGAGGTAATAAATTTTCCAAAACAGCATCAACAAAACTCTCCTTGTCAGGTTGTAATAAAGCATAGTTATTTCTACGCTGTGTACCAATTGTAGAAGCAGTTTCATCACTAAGGTTTTTCCCACATAAGGATCCAGCACCATGACCAGGGAATACAATTACACTATCAGGTAGTGACATTATTTTCTTATGTAAAGAATCATATAATAAACCCGCAAGATCGCTAGTATTGAGCTCAGTATTTGCGGATATATCAGGACGTCCTACATCTCCAACAAAAAGTGTGTCACCAGTAAATACAGCATGTGGTCTGTGATTGTCATCTAATAATAAGTAACAGGTAGATTCTAACGAATGTCCAGGCGTATGAAGTGCTCTTATTACCAAGCCTCCTAAAATAAATTCTTCCCTATCTTTGGCTTGATAAAAATCAAAATCAGCTGTCGATGTTGGACCAAAAACAATTTCAGCACCAGTTTCTCTAGCTAAATCTAAATGCCCGGAAACAAAGTCGGCATGAAAGTGTGTCTCAAAAATATATTTAATAGTTGTATTCCTTTCTCTCGCCAATTCCAAATAAACATCAATATCTCTCAAAGGATCAATAATTACCGATTCTCCTTTGGATTCGATATAATAAGCACATTCGGCCAAACATTTGGTGTAAAGCTGTTTTATAAACATTTACAAGTTTCTTTTACTTTAATTTAATATTGTTCCAACAAATATTTTACTATATCTGTAGTAGTCACAATTCCAACCAGCTCATCATCATCTACTACTGGAAGTGCATGAAATTCCTCTTTTGTTAAAATTTCTGCTACCTCTTTTATGGATTGTTTAGAAGTTATTGTTCTTGGGTTACTATTCATAACTTGCTCAATTGTAAGCATATCAAAAATAGCTGTATCTACTTCTTTTTGATTATCACCAAAATTAGAACCAAAACTAATACGAAGAATATCAGTAAGGCTAATTATCCCTTTAAGTTTATGGTTAGATACTACAGGTAAATGGCGTATATGCTTCTTCTCGAGCATACTCTTTACTTTGTATAAGCTGTCACTTAAATTCACTTTAAAAACATCAGTGGTCATAATATGTGAAACCAGTTCTCGCTTTTTCATTTTCGTAATTACAAACTATTGACAAATTGATCTAATACTCAAAGGAACAGTAATTAGTGAAAATTATGACTGATGCCTATCAAGAGATAAACTGATATAAATCATGCTTCATGAAATATATTTGAATAATACATGTACAAAACATGTTGAATGGACTATGTTTTTTGTAAATAATAGATACCTGACATTTATGTATTGATAAGTAACCTTTCTTAAATGCAGATTACAATATATTAAGACTCATCTTTTGTCGTATTTTTGTCTTCGTCTTTAATTGTTTTCTTCTTTTTATCATCAAACAACATACGTACAGATGGTGAATAAGTATCATCATACTGACCACTTTTTACTGCCCAAAAAAAAGCTCCTAAAAAAATTAGTGCCACAGACACGCTTATCAATATGAGTGCTACTATTATTAACATAATATCAATTTGTATTTGAAAATACTCTCTTGGCTTTATAATTTACAGCAAAAGTAGTAAACAATACAACCGAAATACTGCTTAATGGCATTAATATAGCAGCAAAAACAGGAGTTAAATTACCAGTTACCGCAAAATAAAGTCCGACAAAATTATATACAAACGAGAGGATGAAACTAGCATAAACAATATGCTTAGCGGAACTGGAAAAACTTAGTAACTCTGGAAGTTGATTAAATAATTTTGCATCCATAATTCCATCTGAAGCAGGAGTGAAATTATTTACATTTTCAGCAACAACAATCCCTACATTACTCTGCTTTAAAGCTCCTGCATCATTTAAGCCGTCACCAAGCATCATTACATTTTTATTATGTTGTTGTAATTCGCTAATGTAATTTAATTTATTTTCAGGTAATTGATTAAACTTTAATTCTGCTTCGTTAAAAAATAATTGTGTTAACCTCTCCTTTTCAGTATCATTATCTCCTGAAAGTACTGACAAATCTTTGAATGGATAAAGTTTTCTAATCACTTCACTAATCCTATCTCTATACTTATTTCGAATTAAAAAACATCCTTTTTCCTGACCATCCTTAGAAATATAAACTCGAGTTTCTTTGACAGATTCATTTTTGTTGCTTTTTGACAAAACATAACTTTCTGATCCAATTTTATAATTGTGCTTCCCAATTACACCTTCAATACCTGCCCCTAATATTTCAACATAATCCATTACGTTCAGTGTATTCTTTTCATTAAGGAAAGTGTTAATTATTATACTAAGTGGATGGGATGATTGTGCTGTAAGAGATGCTATTGCTTGTTTATCCTCAATAGTCAATTCTTGTCCTTCATAATTAATTTGACTTTGATCATTATAAGTTATCGTACCTGTTTTATCAAAAACGATATGATTAATTTTACTCATTCTTTCTATTACAAAAGCATTTTTAAGATATAAACCCAGCCTTCCAAAAACTCTTAAAGCGTTTCCCATGGTGAAAGGCGTGGATAGTGCTAATGCACAAGGACAAGCAACTATTAACACTGCTGTAAATGCATTTATCATCTTACTCGGATCAACAAAAAACCATGTTATCGCTGAAGTAATAGCAATAAGCAAAATAATCAATGTAAAATACTTACTTATACTATTTACAAATGTATCTGATGATTCTTCGTTCTTTTGAAAAGCATCGTTATTCCAAAGTTGTGTTAAATAGCTTTGTGAAACAGTTTTTTCTACTTTCAAGCTAATCCGGTTTCCCTTTTGCTTACCTCCAGCATAAATATAATCTCCCTTAAATTTTTGAATGGGTTGAGATTCACCTGTAACAAAGCTATAATCTATGAATGCAGTATCGCTCAATAAAATCGCATCAGAGGGTATAAGTTCATTATTTTTAACCACTATTTCGTTACCAATTTCAATTTCATTTATTGGAACTGTTTCTAATTTATTATCAATAATTCGGTGTATCGCAAGTGGAAAATAAGAGTTATAATCTCGGTCAAATGACAACCCTTGATATGTTTTGCTTTGAAACCATTTACCTATCAGTAAGAAAAAAAGTAATCCTGCCAATGAGTCAAGATATCCGTTACCAGAATGCATTAATATTTCGTAGGCACTACGTAAAAAAAGAGTTACAATACCCAACACTATAGGAACATCAATGTTTACATAACGTTGATTAAATCCTTTGAAGGCACTCTTAAAATAATCGGATGCTGCATAAAAAACTATAGGCAATGAAAGCAACAAGCTTATATAACTAAAGAACTGTTTTAGAACAACGTCTATCCCATCAAATCCAAAGTATTCAGGGAATGACAAAAACATAATATTTCCAAAGCAAAAACCTGCTACTCCAATTTTTAAATATAGTGATGTGCCCTCTTTTTTAGATTTTTCTTTTTTACGAGTATCTAAGGTAATTTGAGGATCGTATCCTACCGAAACTAAAGTTTCAACAACATTGCGTAAACTTATTATTGAAGGGTCGAACTGAAGTGTAAGTTGTTTTTTTGAAAATTGTACGCGTGACTGATTAATTCCTTTTTTTAAACGATACAAATTCTCCAATAACCAAATACATGAGCTACAATGAATAGCAGGAATATATAAAGTTATAATTTGTTGATGGTCACCAATAAAGTCAGATAACTGATGGTTAATCTTTTCATTGTCCAAATAAGCATATTTATCATTGGACACATTATTATTAAGACTAATTCCAGGGTTATTATCTATATCATAATAGCCACAAAGGTCATTTTCATTTAATATTTCATAGACGGTTTTACAACCCAAACAACAAAAATATTTATCTTCTATCTGTAAATTTTCTTCCTGACAAGTTTCTCCACAGTGATAACACAATAATTTTGAGGTCAATACTTTATTCTCCATAATTGCCTCCATATTACTAAAACTCGTCCAAATAATATGTTATTTTCTTATTTTGTGTTTCATTAATAAAATTAGAATCTATGAGCGTTGTGTAGTTTGATTTGTGAAATACCAAAGCTGAACTTTCCGCTTCTAAAACATATTTTAACACCTCATCTTTCATATGAGATTTCTTAAAGGTAATTACCCCTACATTTTTTAAAGAACTAACAACATACTCTACTGCCATTTTGTTCTTCAAAGCATCGTTAATTGTTTTACCCATTTCTATCAACAATATCACCTCAATACTACTTAATGCTGAAGTGAATTGATTAAAAAATTTTTTAAAATTATTTATGGACTCTACTTTTTTATCAAAAAGTATTATACACTTTTCGATAAAATGAAATGAATCAGGGATACTTATCAGAGGGCTGTGCAAAGAACTAAAAATTGGTTTTTTATTAATTTGTTGAAGTATTTCATGACTCATTATAGTGCATTGAGAAGATTGCGTTTTCTTTTTAAGCATTTGCATGGTATCGACTTTATCTAAATCCACTTGAATATGAATACCAAATTTACTTGCTGATTTTGCAACATTTTTTAACCACTGTTTACTTTCCGAATTTTGCTTGTTTTTATCAACTATTAATTCAGGACAATACGAAACACTTAATTCATTTGATGCAACTGACGGCATTTTATTTGTAAAAAATTCCCAATATTGAGACTCATTTTCATGCTCTGATAATATCAATAAACAAGTCATGTTAATAATATTTACTTGGGCAAATGAAAAGTCCAAACAGGTCTTTTTGCGTGGTTTACTACATCTTCTGCAATACTTCCAGAAATCAAATGACTAATTCCTGTACGACCGTGTGTAGCCATGGCAATCATATCTGCATCTATATCTTGTGCGAAATGAATAAGACCATCCTCCTCATAGATATCATTGTAAATAGTATGAGTACAATTTGAAAACTTGTAATTCTCAATCATGTTTTCAATTAACTTTCTAGTAATTCGATCCTTTTCAAAACTATTTGGAGTGTTTACCTTAACGAAATGAAGTTTTGCCTTGAAAATACTTTGTAATTGCCTCAAATTCTCAATTAGACTTTCACTCAAATCTTTAAAATCACTAGCAAAGACTATATTTTTTATATTATGTTGTTTACTTATGGGTTCTTTAATAGTTATTACAGGGCAAGAAGCATGTCGTACTACCCTTTCAGCATTTGATCCTATCATATACTCTTTAAACCCAGAGGCTCCCTTAGTCCCCATAATTATCATATCTATTCCCTCTTGTTTAACTCTATCGATCACACTCAAGTAAGGATTTCCTAAATCAACAAAATATTCTGTAAGAACACCTTTATCTTTAATTTTTTTGGCAATGATTTTTAATTTTTCAATTGCATTTTTAGTAAGATCATCTATTAAATCAATGTCAGCTGATTGAACTATTGACACTCCAATAGGGTCAACTACAGCACTAGTAGGATATTCAACTACATGGAGTAAATACAACTTAGTATTGTTTTCTTTAGCAATTTCAAATGCGAAATCAATAGCATTATCTGCATTGCTAGTAAAATCTGTAGGAATTAATATCTTTTTCATAACAATAGTTACTTTATACAAATATCAAAACTACAAAAACAAAAATCTATGACGTACGTCATAACTCTAATTGATAGAACTCAATCAGAAAATAATAAATATATTAGAGAGATTACAGCTATTTATCCACCATAAAAATCAGCCTCACG
>Ga0224506_10000520_pt1 | contig 32321 bp, 22 predicted proteins | sample SF_Jan12_sed_USG_2_FD_169108 | JGI IMG/M metagenome (GOLD analysis project Ga0224506, IMG submission 169108) | Sediment microbial communities from San Francisco Bay, California, United States - SF_Jan12_sed_USGS_8_1 | ecosystem: Environmental > Aquatic > Marine > Sediment | place: USA... | reverse complement strand
TTCACTCGGACTCTCTTTTGATGACTGCAGCGTGCCTTCAATTGCAGACTCATCAATATCATCGTTTTCGCCGAGCAGCAATAATCGCTGGATGATGTTTTTCAGTTCAAGCACGTTACCAGGCCATGAATAATTTCGTAGCTTGTTTTGAGCGGCAACAGTGAAGTGGCGGTACGGTAATTGTTCTTGAGTAGTGTGTCGGTCAACAAAGTGGTGGATAAGCTCCGGAATATCTTCAATGTGATCACGTAATAATGGCAGTGCGAAAGTAATCGTGTTGAGTCGATAGAGCAATGCTTCTTGAAAACGACTATTGTTGACGGCTTGTTCAAGGGAATATTGACTGGCAAAAATCAGTTGGCAATTACTCAGTTTATTGCTGTCTAACATATGTAATAGCAAGGACTGAGCCTTATCATTCAGTAGTGACACCTCATTAACATACAGACAATTATTATTGGTGAGGGACGATAATTTGAGACTGTCCAGTGGAAATGTTTCAGGAGTCAGTTCAATAAATTTTCCTGTTGAAAAGGGGCCTAGAGAATGTAGGTAGTGAGCAAAACAATGCTTGCCTGTACCACTGTCACCCAGTAATAAAATAGGCATGCTGTGTTTAGCCACACGTTTTGCTTGCTCACGGAGCAAGGTGATTTGAGGACTTTTGCCGACAGGTTCAGGCGCTTCAAATTGTTGTTTTTCGACTTTTTTAGCTTGGTTTTCCAATGCAAGCTCGACACTTCGGATGAGTTTGGCAGTTGATAGTGGTTTTTCAATAAAATCACAGGCGCCAAGGCGAGTAGCTTCGACAGCCGTTTCAATGGTGCCATGGCCGGACATCATAACAACAATTAATTGTGGATCGTGTTCTATGAACTCGCGTAGCAGGCTAATACCATCAATATCAGGCATCCAGATATCAAGCAAAATTAACTGGGGACGTTGCTGCGTTATAGCTGTGCGCGCTGATTGGCCATCAGATGCGGTTGCTACCTGATAACCTTCATCGTCAAGAATATCTTTAATGAGTTCGCGGATGTCGGGCTCATCATCGACGACCAAAACAGTGATATTACTATTGCTCACGGTGTGGAATCCTCAAGAGGTAACCGGATCATTATACAGGCTCCGTCTGGATGGATGTTTTCCGCCCATACTATGCCTTGATGTTCTTCAATAATTTTTTTAACAATAGCAAGGCCGAGCCCAGTGCCTTTTGTTTTATTAGTTGCGTACGGTTCAAATAATTTGCTGATCATATTTTCTGGTATACCGGGGCCATGATCACGTACTTTGAGTTCCAGCCACTTATTATGATTATATTGAATGGCATCATAACTAAGTTCAACGACGACGGAAAGTCCGGCTTCTTCACTGGCTTCAATGGCATTTTTAATCAGGTTATGCAGTACTTGCCGGAAACGGTTGCTATCTAACTTTACGGTTAAAGATGGAGAGCCGTCTAGTAATGATATTTCATGTTTGGAGTTGCTCTGGTAAAGGGCTAGAACATTATTGATCAAGTCAGAAATTATACAATTACTAAGCTGTAATTCTGGGTTTCGTGCGTAGTCAGAAAAGTCATTAACCATTTCTTTCAAGGCATCAACCTGCTGAATAATCGTATTTGTTAGCTTGTTGAGTGGCTCGGTTTGGCCTTCAGGCAGTAAGGGCAAATATTTGTGCTGCAGTCTTTCGGCAGACAATTGAATGGGGGTAAGAGGGTTTTTGATTTCATGTGCAAGCCGGCGAGCTACTTCTCCCCAGGCAGCACTACGTTGAGCTTGTATTAAGGTGGTGATGTCGTCAAAGACGATAACCCAACCGGATTCACTAGGGAGAGGAGTACCACGACACATTAATGTTTGATGACGTTTGCCAGGGTATAGATCCAGTTGCTGCTGCCAGCTACTATGCTGCTGTATGTTAACGAAAATCATCTGAATGAAGTCTTGTAGGTGACCCTGGTTTTCAGCAAGTTTGTTGAGGGGGCTTTCAAGCCGATGTTGTAAGTTAATATCCAGAATTGTGCTGCTCACGACATTAGCCGTTTTTAAAAATTGTTTATCATCAAGCGTGATCACGCCGCTGGAAAGGCTGCCTAGTACGGCTCCAAGGTAGTTGGTTTGTTGCTCCAGTAAGCGATGACTCCTTTGGGTGGCATTACGGGACTGAGTTAATCGTTGCGTCATTTGATTGAAAGAGCGAACCAGAAAGCCAATTTCATCATGACCCGCGACGGTGATTTGAGTATTGTAATTACCAGAAGCCACGGATTGCGTACCATCCGCCAGCTCTTGGAGGGGCTGTACTATCCGTCTTGAGATCCAGACAGCAAACCAGATTGACGTTAATACGGTCAGCAGTACAATCAAACTTAATGTAAGCGTGAAAATAGTGATCAGAGGTTTTCGTAAATAGCTTAATTCTTTGTAATCCGTATACGCATCTTGCACGGTTTTGCCAAGAGAGCTCAGGCGCTCATTGACGGGAAACAGCACTTGTAAGACAAGATCCTCTGGGTGAGAGGGCAGTTTTTTTTGCATAAGCACAGCGGCGCGTAGTTGTAATTCACCATTATCACCGGGATCCAGACTAATATAGTCTTGTTGCTGTTGTAATTGCCGAAAAATCGCTTCGTTAGGCTTGGCAGGTACCATGATGGCTGGATTTTCTATACTGGCAGTAATGAGTTGCCCATCGATTGACCAGACGCTGAGCTCCAGTGCTCCACTGAGTTGATTAAGTTCACGTAGGCTATGGTTGAGGTCACCTTCGGGCAGATCTCTTAATACACCCGACATCATTTTCGTTTGCCTGAGCAGGGTACGCATTCGAATACCAAAAGCAGATCGGCTGAGATCCAGGGCATCATCCAGTGCTTGTTCTACATTTACATCAAACCAGCTATTAATGCCTCGATGCAGAAAGTGAACGGAAAAACTGTAAACAATGGTCGTTGATACCAGAATTAATAATACAAACAAACTGACTAGCCGAACGGTTAAACGCGAACCTACTTCCTCACGCTTGAAATCCCTGTAAAGTCTTAACAGGCTACGTATCAGGATGGCTGTGAGCAGAATAAGGCAGAGAACACCTAATCCGAAAATAATCAAAAACAGGTCATTTAATCGTGAGCTATCCTCGGTTGCAGCACTCATTAAATAGGCCAACACTAGCAGTAGCGCTGCCAGTGAAAAATAAGGTGCCGTACCAGAACTTAACCGTTTGATTAAATTTAAGGCCATGTCGCTATAGTCCATGGGCTAGTTAATTGCCATTTGGTTGATATTAATGCGCCTGGTCGCATCGGTGTTGGCAGGGCATGAAGATCGAGGCCGCTGCGTATTTTTAGAACAAGGCCATCGGTATCGCTCAGGTATTCTGGAGGCAAATTGAGTGAGCTAATTGTGCCAAGTGCCGATAGCGCAGATGCTAGTGATGGAAAATTGCGGTGATGGCCAGTATCAAGTGCTTTCAAAACGAACTGTTCTGATAGGGCATGGTAGCGTAGTTCATAGCGTAATGTGGATGTCCACAGTATAGTTTCCCATTGCCACAATTTTACAAGCAGCGAGGTTGAATGACTAAGTTCAAGTTGTTGTTGAAAAGTAATGGGGACACCATTTGAGAGGGCTTCCTTCACTCTTGGAGTGAGAGGGTATTCAATGTTGGCATTTAAAATATAGCCGTTGCCAACTTTGCGGACCTGGGCAGATTGAACTTTGAAGCCATCAGCAATGCTGCCGGAACTGAGCAGCAGTACCACACTGAATAGGACAAATCGTTTAACGATGTCGTAGGCAGACATAATAAAATCCATCCATATTGTCATCTCCCGGTAAGCGTTGATAGCCGATCGTTGCTCTAGAAGCTGGTGGATCAGTAGCTGGTTGTTCCTGTGCCTCGGGGTGTCGTTTTAAAAAGTCCATGATCTGTTGCTCATTTTCCTGTTTAAGTGCTGAACAGGTGGTGTACACCAATAGTCCATCAGTGTTGAGCAAAGGCCATAAATTTTCAAGTAATTGCTGTTGTTTTTCAACCAGATTGGCAATATCCTCTGGTCGACGAAGCACCTTGATATCAGGGTGACGTCTAATGACACCGGTACCAGAGCAGGGAGCGTCAATTAGGATGCGATCAAACTTCTGGCCATTCCACCATAGTGAGACATTTCCGGCATCTGCGGCTATCAACGTTGCATTCAGGTTAAGTCGATCGGTGTTTTGTTTAATTTGTTGTAGTCGGTTTGGATCAATGTCGAGTGCGATAACGTCATTGTTGGGTTGTGTTTCCAGAATGTGGCAGGTTTTACCGCCAGGAGCAGCGCAGGCATCTAGAATTCTTTGATTGGTTTTAATATCAAGTAGATCGACAACAAGTTGGGCAGCGCCATCTTGAACGGAGACCTCACCCTGCTCAAAACCAGGTAACTGATAAACATCGCAAGGCGTTTCCAGTAACACACCATGAGATGCTTGCTTAAGTGCCTCGGCGGTAATATTGGCTTGTTGCAGTTGCTGTAAATAGTGTTCACGGCTACCGTGTTGCTGATTGATCCGTAACATCATGGGCGGTTGCTGGTTGTTGGCGTTAAGTAATGCTTGCCATAGATCAGGCCAGTCAAGTTTGAATCGCTCAATCAACCAGGTCGGGTGGGCATATTTGGCCGAGTCCTGCTGTAGCGCACTACTCTCAAGAGTCACTTTTTCACGTTGATAATTACGGAGGCTGGCATTAATCAGTCCTGTTGCCCATTGCTTGCCGAGAGTTTTACAGGCATTGACGGTTTCTGAAATTGCAGCATGTTCAGGGACGCGCATCGCACGTAGTTGATATAGGCCACATAACAATAGGGCTGAAATATCACCGTCTTTCTTTTTGAGGCGTTTTTTTAAAAGCTGATCAGCGATAGCCTGTAGCTGTGGTTGCCAGCGTAGTACGCCATAACTCAGCTGTTGGCAAAGACTGCGTTCATTTTCAGGTAACATTATTAATGTTTTTGTCAGCACACCATTCAGTGAGCGATGTTGCTGTAAAACTTCAGCAATGATTCGAGCAGCACTGGCTCGTGCAGACTGTTTTTGCTTAGTTTTAGCCAAGATGCTCCCCTATGGATAGTGTGTTGGCGTTCAGAAAGTCGGCTACGGACATAGCTCGTTTCCCAGGGAGCTGAATTTCCGTTAAACGTAAAACACCATCACTTGTGGCGACATCTATACCTTGGCGGTTGACAGCGATAACTTCACCGGGCACCGAAGTTGAGCCGCCTTTTTGAGCAGATGCAGACCAGATACGAAAAATCTTGTCTTGCCATTGGGTTTGCGCAACTGGCCAAGGGTTAAAGGCGTGAATTTGTCGAGCAATGGCCTGTGCAGATTGCTGCCAATTGATAGTGGCTTCTTCTTTACGTAGTTTGTCTGCATAACAGCTTAACGTATCATCTTGAGGCTGGGCTTTCAGTTGTAACTCAATAAGATTAGGTAGTGAGGTTAACAAGGTGTCGGCACCAAGAGCCGCTAGTCGATCATGAAGTGTTTGTGCAGTATCATCAGGACTGATGAGGCATGTCGATCTAGCTAATACTGGGCCAGTATCAAGCCCTGCCTCCATCTGCATAATGCAGACGCCCGTTTCGGAATCACCTGCAAGGATAGCGCGCTGAATGGGGGCGGCCCCTCGCCAACGAGGCAATAATGAAGCGTGGATATTAATGCAGCCGTATGTAGGCGTATCCAGCACTGACTGTGGTAATAACAAACCATAAGCAACAACAATCATTAGACCGGCCTGATAGTCGGCCAGTTTTTGTTTCGCTTCCGCATCTTTAAAATTGAGAGGCTGTTCAACAGGAATACCATGTTCTATTGCAAGTTGTTTTACAGGGCTTGCAGTCAGTTTCCGGCCTCTACCGGCAGGGCGATCTGGCTGAGTATAGACAGCACAGATCTCATGCTTAGTGGTAAGTAGAGCTTTAAGTGTTTCTGCGGCAAACTCAGGTGTGCCGGCAAAGATGATTCGCATCTCAGCAGTCCTTTAACATGATAATGATAGTTTGCTCTACAGTTTCTGCTTGTTGTGTTTTTCTAGGCGTTTTTTAATCCGTTGGCGCTTTAAGTTGCTGAGATAGTCTACAAATAGCTTACCATCAAGATGATCAATTTCATGCTGTATACAGGTGGCTAGAAGTTCATCTGCATCCATTTCAAAGGTTTTTCCGTCTCGATTAAGTGCTTTAACGCGTACAGTGTCTGCACGTGTGACGACCTCATAAGCTTCAGGAACGGATAGGCAGCCTTCTTCGTGCTCACGCTCACCTTCTTTGAGAAGTATTTCAGGGTTGATAAATACTAGTGGAGATGATTTATCTTCTGAAATATCAATAACGATGACGCGTTTTTGGACGTTGATCTGAGTTGCAGCCAGTCCAATACCAGGTGCGTCATACATGGTTTCCAACATGTCATCTGCCAACTGACGAATATCGTCGGTAACATTTTTGACTGGAGTCGCTTTTTTTCGCAAGCGAGGGTCGGGAAAGTGAAGAATCTTTCTTATAGCCATAAAAAACCTATCTGATAGAAGCTGTGGTCTATGACCTTGTTGATAATGATTAGTTGCATATTGTATATGGTGTTGAGGCTGATTGAAAAATAGTAATGCGGAGAGCATAAAAAAGGCGACTCGTTGGCCGCCCTTTTATAATTTGTAAATTTTAATGGCAGTTATTTTAAACTGGCAAAATAAGCGGCAAGATTATCAATGTCGGCATCAGATAAGCTTGTTGCTTGCATTTGCATTATTGCTGCCATGCCTCCGTTACGATGTTTGTCACGGTAAGCTTTAAGTGATGAAACCAGATAAGCTTCATTTTGGCCTGCAAGGTTGGGATAGGAAGGCATGGTTGCGATACCGTTTGCACCATGACAGCTTGCACAGATAGCTGCTTTGGCTTTACCTGCCTCGACATCACCAGCAAATACAGTGCTGGCACCAAAAACAGCCGTTAATCCGATTAGGGTATAAATAATGCGCTTCATGATGTAACTCCATCGACAATTTTATGAAAAGCAAAATATAGCACTGTTAGTAAGGATAAATATAGTCCTTAATTGTGGAAATACAGCTGCGAACATACAGGTTCCTCACGTTATTAAAGAGTATGTATTTGCGATAGCAGTGAATTGCGTTTACGCTTATACTCATTATGGTTTGATTCTTTAAAACTTGATTTTGCTTTTCGATTGAGGATCTATCGATGATGCGTCGTTTATTTATAAGCTTGCTTTTTGTATTACTGAGTGTGCCAGCAATGGCGGAAACAGTCGATTTGAATCCAAATTATCCAAAACGACATGTCGTTGTTTCAGGGGATACTTTGTGGGATATTTCAGGTAAATTCTTAAAACACCCGTGGCACTGGCCCGATATCTGGTATGCCAATCCACAGATTGAAAACCCGCATTTGATTTATCCTGGGGACATTATTTCACTGGTTTACCGTGATGGTCGTCCAGTTCTGGAATTAACTCGCGGCACCACAGTCAAATTGTCACCTGAAATACGTGAAACGGTTTTAGGAAAGGCGATTCCCACCATTCCATTAGAGGCGATTCGTCCCTTTTTAACCCGGCCTCGAGTCGTGGCTGAAGAAGTATTGGCAGCAGCACCTTATATTGTTGCCAGTTCTGATGAGCGTTTGATTTCTGGTGCTGGTGATACTGTTTACGCCCGTGGTGTTGATGAGCAGCAGGGTAAAAATTACAGCGTGTTCCGAGGCGGAAAAATTTACACAGATCCTGAAACGGATGAACTATTAGGCTATGAGGCTATTTACACTGCCGATGCTATGGTTTCTGAAATGGGAGATCCTGCCACAGTAACTCTGCGCCTGACCACTCGTGAGGTATTGATGGGCGATAAATTATTACCTGTAGTAGAAGATGACTACGAGGCAAATTTTATTCCTCGGGCACCGGATCAACAGATAGATGGATATATTATCTCAGTATTTGATGGTGTTTCGCAGGTGGGCCAATATCAGATAGTAGTGTTAAACCGTGGCGATCGTGATGATCTGCAAGTTGGTCATGTTCTATCCGTACATCAAGCGGGTAAGACAATTAAAGACACTGTGACGGCTGACAAAAAAGATACGGTAACGTTGCCAGATGAATATGCGGGAGTGGCCATGGTATTTAAAACGTTTGAAAAAGTCAGTTACGCTATCGTTATGAAGGCTAACCGTGCGATTCATGTGAATGATAAGGTGCGTTCACCAGAATAAAAGGACATTATTCTGAATAGATTTCCAGAAGAACAGCAATTATTAGCATGCTGGCTAGCTATACATAGAACCCCTGGTATTGGGCCATTTACTTTTATGCGCTTACTGGATCAGTTCGTTGATCCGCGAGCTGTTTTTGCTAATCTAAAAGCAGCACAAGGACTATCAGAGCGAACTCGTTCAGCATTGTTGACGCCAAACTGGGATCAAGTACAACAAGATCTGACTTGGTTTTCAGAGCCAAACAGACACATTGTGACCTTCCATGACCCTCGCTATCCCGAATTATTAAAGCAAATCACCGATCCACCAAGCATTTTATTTGTCCATGGTGATGTCAGTTTATTGTCTCAGTGGCAAATAGCAGTAGTAGGCAGCCGTAATCCGTCAGGTTCTGGTCGTGATACAGCCTTTGAGTTTGCGCACTATCTTGCGAAAGGGGACATTACAATTACCAGCGGTATGGCAATGGGTATCAATGCTGCAGCACATCAAGGCGCATTGGCTGCGCAAGGAAAAACCATTGCTGTTATTGGAACGGGACTTGATCTTATTTATCCGGCTACACATAGGGATTTGGCAGAAGACATTACGCACAGGGGTGCAATCGTGTCAGAGTTTCCGCTTGGCACGACACCTCGAGCTGAAAATTTTCCAAGACGCAATCGCATTATTAGCGGCTTATCCTTAGGAACAGTGATAGTCGAAGCCGCCATTCGGAGTGGCTCATTGATTACTGCTCGAATGGCACTGGAGCAGGGTCGAGAAGTATTTGCCATTCCCGGCTCAATTCATAATCCGCTCGCGCGTGGTTGCCACCAGTTAATCAGAGAAGGTGCCAAGTTGGTGGAAACGGCCAATGATATTTTAGAAGAGTTGGGTGCATTGGCGGGTATAAAAATAGATACTGACTTAGCATCAGCACAAACAGTGAATGAAGATCCCAAAGTCGATGCCGACTACCAGATTCTATTTGAAACTTTAGGGTACGACCCGATAGAAATAGATCTGTTGATAGAACGATGTGGATTGACGGCAGAGACAGTTTCCTCCATGCTGTTATTACTAGAATTACAAGGTCAGGTTGAATCGTTGCCAGGTGGTCGTTATGTGCGAACTGGTAACCAAAAACCAGCCGCTAAAGGGTCTCAATGAAAGAAAATGTAATTGATGTGTTGTTGTATTTGTTCGAAAATTACATCGACACGGATGATGTTAACAAGCCAGATAAAGACACATTGGAAACAGAGCTGGAGCGAGTGGGTTTTCCAGAATTAGAGATCCATAAAGCCTTTGATTGGCTGGAAAACATGACCGTGGTTGCAGAAGACGAGTCAGCCTCAGATGAACGCATGCCTGAACTGTCAATGCGCTTTTATACTGAACAAGAAATGAAGCGACTGGATGTGGATTGTCGTGGTTATTTACTGTTTCTTGAACAGGTCGGTGTGTTGGATGCAGATACTCGCGAGATTGTTATCGAACGGGTTATGGCGCTGGATGCAGATGAAATTGATCTGGAACAAATGAAGTGGGTAGTGCTGATGGTGTTATTTTATCAGCCCGGTCATGAAATTGCTTATGCCTGGATGGAAGATCTGGTATTTGAAGATATGGAAGCCGTTATTCATTAGTCACACAAGTGCATCACCACACAAAATACTGCCCGTTATATGCGGGCAGTATCGTATAAGACAGCGGGGTTTTGGTAAGAAGGCATATGGGAAAGAAATTAGTCATTGTAGAGTCACCTGCGAAGGCAAAAACAATCAAAAAATATCTTGGAAAAGATGTTGAGGTTTTAGCTTCCTATGGCCATGTGCGCGATCTTCTACCTAAAGAAGGTGCAGTAGATCCCTCTAAAGACTTTGCAATGAAGTATCAGGTGATTGACCGCAACAGTAAACATGTCGATGCCATTGCCAAAGCGATGAAGAAAGCAGATGTTTTATACCTCGCGACAGATCCGGATCGCGAAGGAGAGGCTATTTCATGGCATTTGTTCGAATTATTAAAAAAGCGTGGTGTCCTCAAGGATAAAGAAACACATCGCGTGGTTTTTCATGAAATCACCAAGCAGGCGGTGAATGATGCGGTTGCCCATCCACGTGAATTATCAATGGATATGGTGAATGCACAGCAGGCACGCCGAGCACTGGATTATCTGGTTGGCTTTACCTTATCGCCGCTGTTGTGGAAAAAAATACGTCGAGGATTATCTGCTGGGCGAGTTCAAAGTCCGGCTTTGCGAATGATAGTTGAGCGTGAGCTTGAGATTGAAGCATTTGTGCCGAAAGAGTACTGGACAATTGAAGCTGATGCGGAAGTTGATAAACAACAGTTTGACGCCAAGCTTACCCATTACAAAGGTGAAAAGCTGTCACAGTTTTCGGTCAATAAGGCCGATCAATCAGCAGATGTTGTTGCCACATTAACCAAGGCAGCTGATAGCAAGCTTCTGGTCACCAAGGTTGATAAAAAACAACGAAAACGCAATCCAGCGGCTCCATTTACAACATCTACCCTGCAACAAGAGGCTTCACGTAAACTGGGCTATGGAGCTCAACGCACCATGAGTGTTGCTCAACAATTATATGAAGGTACTGACACTGGTGAAGGTGCGGTGGGTTTGATTACATATATGCGTACTGATTCGGTGACATTGGCCGCTGAAGCTATTGAAGAAATACGAGGCTTTATTGCGGATAAATACGGTTCAACATCGGTTCCATCCAAGCCGCAGGTGTATAAAACAAAATCTAAAAATGCACAGGAAGCACATGAGGCGATCCGAACAACCTCCATTCTTCGTACCCCTGAGTCATTAAAAGCGTATTTATCGGCCGATCAGTTAAAGCTTTATACTTTGATCTGGCAGCGAACCATTGCCAGTCAGATGATACATGCCACCATGAATACGGTTGCCGTGGATCTGGGTTGTGGTGCAGGCAATACCTTCCGCGCTAACGGTTCTACTGTGGTTAACCCAGGCTTTATGAGTGTCTATCTCGAAGATAAAGACGATAGTGCTCAGTCCGATAAAGATGAACGAATTTTGCCGACAATGGAAGTGGGTGATGTGATTGAACTTAAAGCAATTAGACCTGAGCAACATTTTACTGAGCCACCACCACGATACAGTGAAGCCAGCTTAGTTCGTTCACTAGAAGAACATGACATTGGTCGTCCATCAACCTACGCTAGCATTATTTCGACACTACTGCAGCGTGAATATGTTGAGTTAGAGAAAAAACGTTTCCACCCTACCGATGTAGGTCGAGTTGTGGGTAAATTCCTAGTCAATCATTTCACTAAATATGTTGATTATGATTTCACAGCCAAGTTAGAAGATGATCTGGATGCGGTGTCTCGTGGTGAGGAAGAGTGGATCCCACTGCTTCGTAACTTCTGGGGACCTTTCAAGAAACAGGTCGAAACCAAAGACAAAGAAGTCCAGCGCAGTGATGTTACTCAGGAGTTACTGGATGAAGACTGCCCTAAATGCGGTAAAAAACTATCGAGTCGTTTGGGGCGTAGCGGCCGATTTATTGGTTGCACCGCTTATCCTGAATGTGACTACACACGTAATATAGACGGCGAAGAAACAACCGCTAGTGAACCGGAAGTGGTTGAGGGCCGCAAATGTCCAAAATGTGAATCTGATTTATGGGTACGTACGGGTAAATATGGCAAGTTTATTGGTTGTAGCAGTTATCCAAAATGTAAACACATTGAGTCATTAGAACAGCCGGAAAATACCGGTGTGACTTGTCCTAAGTGTAATAAGGGTGAAATTCTGACCCGCAAATCACGCCGTGGCAAAATCTTCTATTCCTGTTCTGACTATCCAGGTTGTGATTATGCCTTATGGAATGAACCGTTAAATGAAGAGTGCCCGGACTGCCATTGGCCTATTTTGACCATTAAAACAACTAAAAGTCGTGGTACAGAAAAAGTCTGTCCACAAAAAGAATGTGGTCATAGTGAAAAGGTTGAGCCGACTTAATCTCCAATTCTATTTTTGGTGTTTGTACCGGCCTTAGTTTTCACTTTTGAATCGGTTTCATTTTCGGCGGTAAGTTCCAGAGGTATATGATAAAGAGATTGTAGCTGGATCTTAAATTTTGGGGACTTGAGGATGGCATTTATAGTCTTCTTGTCATCTTCGATGGTCTTTACAGCACGCTCCAGTCTTTCCTCATCACCATTGTATAAAGCATGCTTTAAATCAAGCCCGATAAAAATTAATTCCTCAAATTTGATAAACAAGGGCTTGATATTCTGTTTAGAGATATAAGCCATATTGTTTTCTAAGATGTCGTGGTAGTAATTTTTTCTCTGAATGTAGTTAGGCGTCCACTTGGTGTTCCTGTAAGTAATAAACTCAAAAGCCGTACCGGCTTCTTTGTGTTTATTAAAGGCATAGATTAAATCATCTAATGCAAGCGAATAATCACCGGCGAGAGCAGAGACCACATTTTTAACATTAGCATCCGTAAGTACTTTTACGTTGCCAGAAGATTGGGCTTCTTCATTATTATCACCACAGGAAATGAGACTGAGACATATTATCATTAATAACAGTAGATATTTAAGGTGTGGGCTTAGATGGCCGAGCTGTTTATGGATAAATAGTGGTTTGAGTAATAAGTTCATTGCGGTCTCATCGTTTATTTCAAGAAAATGAAATCTCAGTGTTACCTTATCTTAATTCGACGCTTTTAGTAATAGTTTATCCAGCTGGTTTGCAAATGCGAGTCTATCACTCTGACTCAATGCCGATGGACCGCCGGTCTCAACGCCGCTTGAACGAAGTGTATCCATAAAGTCTCTCATCGTCAGTCGAGCTTTAATATTGTCCATGGTATATAGCTCACCACGAGGATTGAGAGCAGTTGCTCCTTTTTCAATGGCTTCAGAAGCCAGCGGAATATCACCAGTAATAACCAGATCACCTTCACTTAACCGTTGAACAATCTCATTGTCAGCAACATCAAAACCGGGTGTTACCTGCAGAAAAGTCACATAGCGGGAAGGAGGGATCCGCATAGGATGATTAGCAACAAGCGTGGTGTGTATTTTTGTGCGTGCAGCTGCTCGAAATAAAATTTCCTTGATCGCCACCGGGCACGCATCGGCATCTACCCATATTTTCATTATTTATTTTACTTCTGAGATAAAAGCATCAATGTTAGTTGATGGCATAGTAATAACCTTGATCGAATTTTTCAGTCTAGTATAAAAAGTCTGGGTGTAGCTGTGCTTTAAGGTGTCCAATTAGACAACAATAATGTGAATTTTGCTAATTTAGTCGACTATGGCGAAAGATATTAAGATGATTGGCCGGCGTGTTTCTGATACCAAGGCTTGGAGGCATTAACGATATAAACCACTGAAAGCATCACCGGTACTTCTACTAACACACCAACCACGGTGGCTAGTGCCGCACCGGAGTTGAAGCCGAATAAGACGATGGCGGTGGCGACGGCCAGTTCAAAGAAATTACTGGCACCAATAAGGGCAGAAGGCGCCGCGACATTGTGCTGTTCGCCAACGCTGCGGTTAAGCAGGTAGGCAAGGCCTGAATTGAAATAAACCTGAATCAATATAGGTGTCGCCAATAAAGCAATGATCAAGGGTTGTTGAATGATCTGCTTGCCTTGAAAGCCGAATAATAAGATCAGCGTGGCGAGTAATGCGATTAAAGACAGTGGCTGTAGTGCTGCCAGTGTTTTATCTAGGGCATGTGTTCGGAGCAGTAACTTTCGCCATAATTGAGCAGCGACAACCGGGATCACAATATACAGTACCACTGAAAGCAACAGCGTTTCCCATGGCACGGTAATGGCAGAAAGGCCTAGTAGCAGGCCAACAATGGGGGCAAAAGCGAAGATCATGATCGTGTCGTTCAGTGCTACTTGAGTCAAGGTAAAGTGCGGTTCACCATCACAGAGATTGCTCCACACAAAGACCATTGCGGTACAGGGTGCAGCGGCCAGAATAATCAGCCCGGCAATGTAACTGTCTATATGTTCTGCTGGTAGCCAGTCAGCGAAAACACCTCGAATGAAAAACCAGGCTAGCAGCATCATAGAAAAGGGCTTAACGGCCCAATTTACGAACAGGGTGACGCCTATTCCTTTCCAGTGTTCACATACTTTATGAAGTGCGCCAAAGTCGATTTTGAGCAGCATTGGAATGATCATCAGCCAGATCAGTACAGCTACCGGTAAATTGACTTGGGCAATTTCCATTTTTCCTAGTAGTTGAAAGGGTGCTGGCAGCCAATGACCTAGGACGATGCCAGCAATAATGCACAACAATACCCAAACAGTTAGATAGCGTTCAAATAGGCTCATGGATAACCGCTTTGATTGGGTGCCGAAATAATATAAAGATTAATCAGCCTTCAATTCAACAAAAGCTTGGTTTGCTATTTTCATGGCGTGTTCAGTGTCGTCGGCCAGTACATTGAAATGGCCCATTTTTCGACCGGGACGAGCTTCTTTTTTACCATAGAGATGCAGTTTGATATTGGGATGAGCTAATAAGGTATCCCAGTGGGGCTGACTGTTACCCCAAACATCGCCGAGTAGATTAATCATCACTACCGGTGAGGTCAGATCACAGTTGCCAGATGGTAAGTCACACAACATTCTGACTTGTTGCTCAAATTGTGAGGTCACACAGGCATTGAGGGTAAAGTGGCCTGAATTATGAGGACGAGGTGCAATTTCGTTGACGATAACATCGCCTGTTGTTGAGATAAAACACTCAACAGCCATGGTGCCGACATAGTCTAAACCTTCGGCGATTTTATCTGCCATTTCCATTGCGCTCTGTGCCAACAAAACTGACACAGAGCTTGGTACGGTGGTGGAATGTAAGATTCCGTTGATATGAACATTTTCAGCAACGGGAAAATTTGTGATCTGGCCAGATACATTTCTTGCTAGTACTACAGAAATTTCACGTTCCAGATCAATGCGTTGTTCCAGTACACACTCAACTTTTCCTAGTGACTCAAATGCCTGAAAGACTTCTTGCAATGATTGGCAAACTATCTGACCCTTGCCATCGTAGCCAAAAGTGGCGACTTTCAAAATGGCGGGAAACTGAATTTTGCTTTCAGCATCAATAATATCGGCTTCGGTATGAATAGGGGAAAATGGCACTGTCGGAATATCAAGTGAAGCGATAAATTGTTTTTCAACATTACGGTTCTGGGTTTTAGCCAGTGCGCTCGAAGAAGGGTGAACAACGGTTTTAGTTTCAAGATATGCCAAGGTTGTGGCTGGGATGTTTTCAAATTCAGTGGTAATGGCATCACAGAGTTGGGCTAATTGCTCCAGTGCTGCTGAATCATCATATTTAGCGCAAATATGCTGGTCAGCGATAATGCCAGCAGGGCTGTTAGTATCCGGATCGAGCACAACGACTTTATATCCTAGAGTCTGTGCCGCGGTAGTAAACATGCGGCCCAATTGTCCGCCGCCAAGCATGCCAAGAGTAGCACCAGGTAAAATCATAGTTTTGGCCATCAGTAATTTATTGAGGGGGAAGGGTCATATTCAGTACAGCTTGATGCTGGTCTTTTCTGAACAGTTCAAGCTTGTCTGCAAGCTTTGCATCTGTCATTGATAATTGAGCGATAGCAAACAAGGCCGCATTTGCTGCGCCAGCTTCACCAATAGCAAAAGTCGCAACAGGGATGCCCTTAGGCATTTGTACGATAGATAACAGCGAGTCCTGACCTTTCAGGTATTTGGAAGGGACAGGAACACCTAATACAGGAACAGTCGTATTGGCGGCTAGCATACCCGGCAAGTGCGCAGCACCGCCAGCACCTGCAATAATGCACACTAAGCCATTATCTTTGGCTGTGACAGCATAGTCAGTGAGTAAGTCAGGTGTACGATGAGCGGAGATTACCTTGGCTTCAAATGGGATGCCAAAGACTTCAAGTTGTTCGACTGCTTTTTGCATAACAGGCCAGTCACTGTTGCTACCCATGACGACGCCGACTACTGGTTTATCCATAATGTTGTCCGTACAATTTTTTCAAAACAACGGTGTATTTTAGCTATTTAATTGAAATTAGGGAAATTTGTAGGGGAGTTTTATAGTGGAAATAATATTGCGAACATTGAATGGCATTAGATCTACCGCTATAATAGGCGATCCATTTTTTCGTCTTTTTGCTATAAGACGACGGTTTTCCTTGTGAACTTTGGTGAGGGAAACAGACACTAATTAGTATCTATAACATTAGAAGGTGTATGACGTGAGTCAGCCAACTGAATTAACACAAGGCCTTTATCGGCCTGAATTTGAAAAAGACAACTGTGGCTTCGGTCTTATCGCTCAGATGGACGGTAAGCCAAGCCATTGGCTTGTTGAGACGGCAATAGAAGCACTGGGCAACTTGACGCATCGTGGCGCGATTGGTGCTGATGGTAAGACCGGTGACGGCTGTGGTTTGTTAATGAAAAAGCCAGATGGTTTTTTCCGTGCGATTGCCGATGAGTTGGGTTTTGCACTGACAGATAATTATGCCGTAGGCATGGTGTTTTTGTCGCAAGATCGTGCGAAAGCAGCGACCAATCAGGATATTGTGACTCAGAAGCTGACAGGACAAGGTCTTGAAGTGTTGGGTTGGCGCGATGTACCTGTTGATGCTGGCACTGCTTGTGGTGAAGAGGCGTTACGTTCTTTGCCTATCATGCGTCACGTGTTTGTGAATGCTGGTGCGGATATGGATCAGGCCACATTCGAGAGACACCTTTATATTGCTCGTCGTCTGGCGGAGAAAGCTGTTACAGGTGACGATGCATTCTATATTCCAAGTCTGTCATCGCAAGTAGTGTCGTATAAAGGTCTGGTTATGCCTTCATACCTTCCCGTGTTTTATAAAGACTTGAATGACAAACGGATGGAAACGGCGATTTGTGTTTTCCACCAGCGTTTTTCAACTAATACCTGGCCACAATGGCGTCTGGCACAGCCTTTCCGCTATCTTGCGCATAATGGTGAAATTAACACTGTTCAAGGTAATCGTAACTGGGCTTTGGCACGCGGTGCTAAATTTGCCACATCACTTATCGACAATATGGATGATATTCGTCCATTGGTTGGTACCACAGGTTCTGATTCATCAAGCATGGACAACATGCTTGAAGCATTGATGGCCGGTGGTGTGAGCATGTTCCGCGCGATGCGATTGTTAGTGCCGCCTGCGTGGCAAAACGATCACACTATGGATCAAGACTTAAAAGCATTTTATGACTATAACTCCATGCATATGGAGCCATGGGATGGTCCTGCCGGTGTGGTATTAACGGATGGCCGCTATGCTGCATGTACACTGGATCGTAACGGCTTACGTCCTGCGCGTTATATTATTACTAAGGATCGGCACATCACACTGGCCTCTGAAGTGGGCGTTTACAAATACCAACCGGAAGATGTGGTAGTCAAAGGTCGCTTGAAACCAGGTCAAATGCTTGCAGTGGATACGTCTACCGGTGAATTGTTATTGCCAGAAGATATTAATAATGACCTGAAAAAGGCACAACCTTATCGCGAATGGATGGATGCCAATTTGATCCGTCTGCGAGATGGCGCTGATGATGAAACACTGCCAACTCTTGAAGGCGAGCAATTAGCCGTTTTTGAGAAGCTATTTCAGGTCAGTTTTGAAGAGCGCGATCAGGTTATTCGGGTATTGGGTGAAGCAGGACAGGAAGCCGTAGGTTCAATGGGTGATGACACTCCGTTCCCAGTCATGTCTGAACGCGAGCGTTCGCTATTCGACTACTTCCGCCAACAGTTTGCACAGGTGACAAACCCACCAATTGATCCATTGCGTGAAAATATTGTGATGTCACTGGAAACCTGTATTGGTCAGGAGCGTAACCTGTTTGAAGAAGGCGCGGATCACGCACAACGAGTTGTGCTTGATTCACCAGTTTTATCGGACAGTCGTTTCCGTCAGTTACTGGCTTTGGGTGACAATGATAATGCATATAAATCAACAACACTCTCGCTAAGTTACACCGCTGAAACAGGGCTGGAAGCGGCCATTGATGCTGTTGCTGATCAAGCAGAACAGGCGGTTCGTGACGGTACTGTAATTCTAGTACTAAGCGATCGTGATGTGGCTAAAGATCGATTGCCAATTCATGCATTACTAGCAACAGGTGCGGTGCATCATCGCTTGATTAAGGCCGGTTTACGTTGTGACGCCAATATTGTGGTTGAAACTGCAACGGCACGTGATTCACATCACTTCGCAGTGTTGATCGGTTATGGTGCGACAGCCATTTATCCTTATTTGGCTTATGCGACCTTGAATGATTTGATTGCAACAGGTGAGATTAAAGAGCTGACTCGCGCAGAAGTCTGTGCCCGATTCCGCAAAGGCATCAATAAAGGCTTGTTTAAAGTTACCTCAAAAATGGGGATTTCAACTATTGCCAGTTATCGTGGCGCTCAGCTTTATGAAATCGTCGGCTTAAACGAAACGGTGGTGGATAAATGTTTTGTTGCTACCACTAGCCGTATTAGCGGCACCGGCTTTGAAGAGTTGCATGCCGATCAAAAAACACTGGCAGAACGTGCATGGAATACACGTAAAAAACGTGAACAAGGCGGTTTACTGAAGTTTGTTCATGGCGGCGAATACCATGCCTATAACCCTGATGTTATTGGTACTCTGCAAAAAGCAGTGCAAGGCGGTAGCTATGATGATTATAAAGCCTATGCTGAACTGGTGAATAATCGTCCGGCAATGGTATTGCGTGATTTACTAGCACTTAAGTTGGCGGACAAACCATTAGCACTGGGTGATGTAGAAAGTGTGGGTGATATTTTGATGCGCTTTGATAGCGCCGGTATGTCTCTGGGTGCACTATCTCCTGAAGCTCATGAAGCATTGGCGACAGGGATGAACCGTTTAGGCGGTCGTTCTAATTCAGGTGAAGGCGGTGAAGATCCTGCACGCTTTGGTACTGAAAAAGTATCTAAAATCAAACAAATTGCCTCGGGCCGTTTTGGAGTAACACCGCATTATCTGGTTAATGCTGAAGTGCTACAGATTAAAGTGGCTCAAGGTGCTAAGCCTGGTGAGGGTGGTCAATTGCCGGGCGGTAAAGTCAATCAGATGATTGCGACTTTGCGCCACTCTGTGCCAGGCGTGACTTTGATTTCACCTCCTCCACACCATGATATTTATTCGATTGAAGATTTAGCACAGCTGATTTTTGATTTGAAACAGGTCAATCCTGATGCGCTGGTTTCAGTGAAGCTAGTATCTGAAGCGGGTGTAGGTACTATCGCAGCCGGTGTAGCAAAAGCCTATGCTGACTTGATTACTATTTCAGGTTATGACGGCGGTACAGCAGCAAGCCCATTAACATCAGTTAAATACGCTGGTGGTCCGTGGGAGCTGGGTCTGAGTGAAACTCACCAAACGTTGCGTGCGAACGATTTGCGTGACAAGGTTCGCCTGCAAACTGATGGCGGTCTAAAAACCGGCTTAGATGTGATTAAAGCAGCGATTTTAGGTGCAGAAAGCTTTGCTTTTGGTACCGGACCAATGGTTGCGTTGGGCTGTAAATTCTTACGGATCTGTCATCTGAATAACTGTGCAACGGGTGTTGCAACTCAGAATGATACATTACGTAGCCAGCACTTTATCGGCTTGCCACAAATGGTCATGAACTATTTCCAGTTTGTTGCTCGTGAAACACAAGAGTGGTTGGCAGCATTGGGTGTTAGCAGCATGGCTGATTTGATTGGTCGTACCGATTTGCTGGAGATTTTGCCGGGCACAACCGATAAGCAGCGCAAGTTGGATTTGGCGCCGTTACTGTCGACATCTGGTGTGGCCGCAGATAAGCCTCAGTATTGTGTTGAGCCACATAATGAACCTTATGATAAAGGCGAGCTGGCAGAACAAATGCTAATCGACATGAAGGAAGCGATTGCCAACAAGCAGGGCGGCTTCTTTAGTTACGATGTACGTAATATTCATCGCTCTATTGGTGCCCGTATTTCGGGTGAAATTGCTAGACATCATGGCAACTACGGCATGAATGATGCGCCTATTCGATTGCAGCTGACAGGCTCTGCCGGTCAAAGTTTTGGGGTATGGAATGCCGGTGGTTTAGAAATGCGTTTGGAAGGCGATGCCAACGATTATGTTGGTAAAGGCATGGCTGATGGTAAGTTGGTAATTTACCCTTCACCTGAAAGTCACTTCGCTACCCAAGAAGCCAGTATTATCGGTAACACTTGTTTATATGGTGCGACCGGTGGTGAATTATACGCAGCAGGTATGGCTGGCGAACGTTTTGCAGTACGTAATTCAGGTGCAACAACGGTTGTTGAAGGCGTTGGTGACCACGGTTGTGAGTATATGACTGGTGGTGTGGTTGCTGTATTGGGCGAAACAGGCTTGAACTTCGGTGCGGGCATGACCGGTGGTTTTGCTTATGTACTTGATATGGATGATGGCTTTGAACAGCGTTATAACCCTGAATTGGTTGAGTTAGTTCGTATGGACAGTGGTGAACTGTCAGATCATGCTTTGCACTTGAAAGGTATGATTGAAGACCACGTTCGTGAAACTGGCAGCGTATGGGGTAACCAGTTGTTGGATATGTTTGAGCAACGCTTGAAACAATTCTGGCTGGTGAAACCAAAAGCAGCAGCACTGCACAGCTTATTGAAGCTGGCTACAAAAGCTGCCTGATACCTCAACCTGAGCAAATTAAATATTATGGCGAAAAATACTTTTCAATTTTTAGATGTAGGCCGACACGATCCCAAAAAGCGTGATGCAAAAGAACGCATTGAAGGCTTTGGTGAAATATATGGCGGATTTGATAAACAATCGTCAGCCGAACAGGCGGATCGTTGTTTAGAATGCGGTAATCCTTATTGTGAATGGAAATGTCCAGTTCATAACTATATCCCTAACTGGCTGAAACTGGTTAGCGAAGGCAACCTTGAGCAAGCGGCAGAGTTGGCCCATCAAACCAATACTTTGCCAGAGATTTGTGGTCGAGTGTGTCCGCAGGATCGTTTGTGTGAAGGTGCTTGTACATTAAACGATGGTTTTGGTGCAGTAACGATTGGTTCCGTTGAAAAATACATTACCGATACTGCACTGGATCAAGGCTGGCGCCCAGATATGTCCAAAGTAGCTGATACGGGCAAACGTGTCGCTGTTATTGGTGCTGGTCCAGCAGGTTTAGGCTGTGCGGATGTATTGGTGCGTAACGGCGTTAAGCCGGTTGTATATGACAAACATGCAGAAATTGGCGGCTTATTAACTTTCGGTATTCCAGAGTTCAAACTTGAGAAAGCCGTTGTTAAACGCCGTCGAGAGGTTTTGGAAGGTATGGGTGTTGAATTCATACTGAATACAGACGTAGGCACGGATATTCCATTCCAACAGTTGTTGGATCAGTATGATGCGGTATTCCTGGGAATGGGTACATACACCTATATGAAAGGTGGCTTTCCTGGTGAAGATAAGCTGGGCGTCTATGAAGCTTTACCTTATCTGGTTGCAAACAATAAGCACTTGTTGGATATGAATCCTGACAATTATGTGAATCTTGAAGGCAAAAAAGTAGTTGTGCTGGGTGGTGGTGACACCGCTATGGACTGTAACCGTACAGCGATTCGCCAAAAAGCAGCCAGTGTCCAATGTGCCTATCGCCGTGATGAGGAAAATATGCCGGGTTCGCGTCGTGAAGTAAATAATGCTCGTGAAGAAGGCGTAGAATTTTTATGGAACCGCCAACCAATTGAAGTGGTCGGTGAGGATAAAGTGGAAGGTATTAGGGTGGTCACAACAGCATTAGGTGAGCCTGATGATCGTGGTCGTCGTAGTCCACAACCCGTTCCGGGAAGTGAAGAAATTATTCCTGCTGATGCAGTGGTAATTGCATTTGGTTTCCGTCCTAGCCCCGCGCCATGGTTTGAAGAGTTTGGCATTGAGATTGATAACGGTGGTCGAGTTATTGCACCTTCTGATAGTAACTTTGCATACCAAACAACCCAGCCCAAAGTATTTGCCGGCGGTGACATGGTTCGTGGATCAGATCTCGTGGTTACAGCAGTTTGGGAAGGGCGTCAGGCAGCAGAAGGTATATTGGACTATCTAGAGGTATAAGCCTCTAATCATCAAAATTAAAGGGTTATTGTGTCCGAATTAAAAAATGATCGTTACCTAAGAGCACTATTACGCCAACCGGTAGATAAAACTCCGGTATGGGTGATGAGACAAGCAGGACGTTATTTACCAGAATATCGTGAAGTACGTGCAAAAGCCGGCGATTTCATGACTCTGTGCAGTACCCCAGAATTAGCTTGCGAAGTGACGTTACAGCCGCTTCGCCGTTTTGATCTGGATGCCGCGATCATCTTTTCGGATATTCTGACTATTCCTGATGCAATGGGGCTAGGCCTGCATTTTGTAGCTGGCGAAGGACCAAAATTCACTAAAGTCATTAGAAATGCTGCAGATATCGCGAATCTGGCAGTGCCTGATATGGAAGATAGTCTGGGTTATGTGATGGATGCTATTCGCCTGACTCGCCGTGAAATTGATGGCAAAGTGCCTTTGATAGGTTTTAGTGGCAGCCCATGGACATTGGCCTGTTACATGGTTGAAGGTGGCTCAAGTAAAGATTTTGCCAAAGTAAAAGGCATGATGTTTGATGTTCCAGAACAGATGCACGCATTGCTGAGTGTGCTGGCCGAGTCAGTGATCGCCTATTTGAATGCCCAGATTGCGGCAGGCGCACAATCGATCATGTTGTTTGATACTTGGGGTGGAGCACTGAGCACCACCAATTATCAGGAGTTTTCACTGGCTTATATGCAACAAATTGTTGCTGGTTTAACACGTGAAAATGAAGGACGAACAGTTCCAGTGACTCTGTTTACTAAAGGTGGTGGCCAGTGGCTAGAACTCATGGCTAATACTGGTGTCGATGCAGTTGGTCTGGACTGGACCACTGATATTGCATCAGCACGCCAACGAGTAGGTGATAAAGTGACTTTGCAAGGCAATATGGATCCTTGTGTGCTGTATGCATCAGTTGATCGAGTCGAGCAAGAAGTGGCCAGTGTTTTGGCTGGATTTGGACAAGCTAAAACTGGCCATGTATTTAATTTAGGCCATGGTATTCATCCAACGATCGCACCGGAAAACATGCAGCGTCTAGTTGATTCTGTCCATCAATTGAGCGAACCATATCACGCTTAAGTTACACTAACTGTTCATAGATAAGATACAAACGTATTGTGATTATTGAGCAAGCAGATAAAGTAGCACTAAATTTGCCAGTAACAGCAGTGTACTGAGCGAGCGCCAAAAGCCGAGAGGATTACGTTCAAGTAATGGCAATTGCTTTTCTTTTAGATAAGATGGATTCGGTTTTCTTAAATCACTTTCAAGCTCAGAGAGCCGTTCATACCTATTTTCAGGTGTAATTTGCACAGCAGTTCTTATCGCTTTATCAACCCAGTGAGGAATGCTGCTGACGTAATTATTTATCGAGGTATAGTGTAAACGGCGTAGCGATGCTTGATTAGCTGCTCGAGAGAGGGCGTCGCCATAAGGTAGCTTTCCAGTAATCATTTCATAAATGATGCACCCGAGTGAAAACATATCTGATCGAGTTGTTCCTGGTTCTTTCAGGAGATATTCAGGAGCAGTATAGTTTCGAGTGCCAAGTAACTCATTGCGTTCAACAGGGGTTGATATATCAGCAATACCCGCGATTTTAGTCGAGCCAAAATCGACGATTTTCACCAAACCTTCAGAGGTAATCATAATGTTACCGGGCTTGAGATCCTGATGGATCATGTCCAGCCTGTGAAAAGCTCGAAGTCCTGAAATGGTTTGTGAAACGATATTTCTAATAATCGTGAGATCAGATTCAGTTTGATCCGTCATCCATTGTTCAAGCGTTTCGCCTTCGATGTATTCCATCACGTAATAAAGAAAATTCCGCGGTCGTTTTTGCTCAATGGTTTTAATAACGTGCGGGCTGTTAATACGTCGACCGACCCATTCTTCAAGTTGAAATCGTTCTAAATAGGCGGGGTCATCTTCAAAGTTGACCGAAGGAGTTTTGATGACAACCTTTTCATTAGTATCGCTATCGATCGCCAGATAAAGTTGGCTGGTAGAGCTGGCATGTAATTCTCGGGTGATGCGGTAACCATCCAGAATGAGGCCCTCATATAGCTCAGGTGGAAATGGTCGTTGGGTAAGTTGCGAAAATACCTCATCAGGATCTTGTGAAGGCAGCTCGGTCACCTGTAGCAATTGACAGCTCACATTATCAACACTGCCTTTTGTAAGTGATAGGGCTACCAATTGTTCGCATAGAGCAGTTAAATCTGCTTGCTCGGAAGAGAGTATGTTTTGAATGGCTTTATCCGATAAATAATCGTGAATACCATCAGTGCAAATAAGAAAGAGATCACCCACTTCAACGGATAATGATTTGTAGTCTATATCCAGGCGATAGTCGACCCCCATGGCCCGCCCAAGATATTCTTTGTCGCCAGGGATTCTGATACGGTGATCAGTGGTGAGCTGTTCCATAGTTTTATCACGAATTAGGTAAATACGAGAATCACCGACATGAAAAAGGTGTGCCGTAGTTGACTTAATCACCAGGCCACAAAAGGTGCTGGCCAAACCACGGGATATCTCTCGGTACTGGCTACTTTGGCTATATAACCAGTTGTTTATAGCAGTAAGTACTTTGCCACCCGATTTTTTAACTGACCAGGAATCAGGCGTACTAAAATAATCCTCCAGAAACCCGGTTACACAGCATTGGCTTGCTTGCTTGGCTTCAGCACTACTACTAATGCCATCTGCTAACGCAAAGGCGGCGCCTTTGCCATTTAATAAAGCAATGTTGTCAGGAATGAAATGACCTAAAGAATCCTGATTTTCTTTTTTAATACCCTGCTCGGAACAGGAACCAACATTAACTTTTAATCTGGCCGTCATTTTTCAACCTTTGAAAAACAACTCACCCTCAAGTTAAGGGCGAGTTGCTCGTAGTGTAGCCTAATGTTTCGACGTTTTAGTGTACGTCGATCATCTGTACAGTGCCATCTGGCAGAATTTCAGCCATTTGGCCTTTGGGTTCATCCATAAATTGCACTGCTATCAGCGTCACAACCGCTGTAGCAGCAATGACTAGGAAGAAAGTTTGTGCCGATACTAATGACAGCACAGTTAAAAATGTGACTGCGCCAACATTGCCATAGGCGCCAGCCATACCAGCAATTTGTCCTGTTAGTCGACGTTGCACAAGCGGTACTACAGCAAACACGGCCCCTTCGCCAGCCTGTACAAAAAATGAACAAGCCATGGTGGCCAGGACTGCAAAAGCAATGAACCACTCAGGGGTGATTAAGCTCATCACAAAGTAACCTATTGCCAGACCGGTAATACAAATAGTCAGTGTCTTTTTGCGACCAAGACGGTCACTGAACAAACCACCAATGGGGCGAGATACCAAGTTCATAAATGCAAATCCAGAAGCAAGTAAGCCAGCTTGAACGGCAGTGATATCAAAGGTATCGCTGAAAAATAAAGGCAACATTGATACTACTGCCAGTTCAGAGCCGAATGTTGCGAGGTAGGCTAAATCCAGTACTGCAACTTGTTTAAATTTATAGCGGTGAATTTCTGGGACAGGCTTAACAAAAACGTCTTTGTTGACTTGATAAATGTGATAAGCCTGATAAAAATACAGCGCTATTAATCCAATATAAATGGATTGACTAATACTTGCAGACAACAGGTTGACACCGCTTGGCGACAGTTTCCATGCCAGTAAAGCCAAAGCGGCATACATAGGAATGTTCATTATCAAGTACAGCAGAAAATCTCCCCTACTGGTGACCTCCATGCCACCTGATTTTTTGGGCTTAAAGTAGGTTGATCCTTTTGGCGTATCAGAAACGCTATTGTAGTAGATGAAGGAATAAACTAAGGCAATCGATCCGGTCAATGCAATAGCATAGCGCCAGCCATCTTCACCACCAAATAATAAGGCAATGGTAGGTAAGCTAATCGCAGCAGCAGCAGAGCCAAAGTTGCCCCAGCCACCATAAATGCCTTCTGCGAGTCCGACTTGTTTGGCCGGATACCATTCAGAGATCATCCGAATGCCGATAACAAATCCAGCACCAACAAATCCAAGCATAAAACGTGCTACAGCAAGTTGCTCAAAACTATCTGCCATTGCAAAAAAGAAACAAATGAAACTGGAAATCCCCAATAATAAGGAATACATAATTTTGGGGCCATACTTGTCAACAAGCATGCCGACTATAATCCGAGCAGGAATAGTCAATGCCACGTTAAGAATTAATATGGTTTTTATTTGCTGATCAGTTAGCCCAAGCGTCTCACGAATAGATATAAGTAGTGGAGCATGATTAAACCAGACTACAAAACTAATGAAAAAGGCCATCCAGCTCAGATGCAGGATTCGAGTATTACCACTGAATGATAATAGCTTCAATTTTTGTGCAGACATGAAATAGTTCTCTCTTTAGAACAATTACCGATATTGGTATCTTTTACTTTGCCTGAATCATGCCAAATGGTAACTAACTGATATGTATATAGATATCTATCATTGAGTTGGTTTTAGGGCACCATGTTGTAGCAACTTCCATCCAATATGCACTATGAATGTGCATATTGGATGGACTTTGAAAAATCAGTTTTCTGTAAAAAGTGTTTTTAGTTCAGGAACGCATGAACCGCAGTTAGTGCCTGCCTTTAGTTTTAGTCCAATATCATCGCTGTTTTTAATGTCACCGCAGGCAATCGCATCTTTCAACGTGTTTTCACCAATACCAAAGCAGGCACAGACAATTCGACCGGCATCTTTTTGCCCTTTTCTAGGAATACCAGCCAATAAGCTCATGCGATCCTGATCTGTAATGGTCTCTGATGTAAATAACTGACTAAGCCATGATCGCGCAGGGAGATCATGGTTAGCAGCAATAAAAATTACGCTTTCCAAACGGTTATTAACGATCTTGCCAGCACGATAACGTCCTGTTTTATGATCAATAAAATCCAGAAGTTCACCGTCATTGCCTAAATGCTGTTGTGCCCATTGATCAGGTTCTTGAATTCGGTTTTCGCCAGCAAGTTCATAATGCCAAAATTTATCGCCTTTAATTTTGACCCAGTATTGAGCATCATCAACGTTAAGTTGTTTACGGGAAAGGATAAATCCATACCATACTGGTTTATAGGGCCGGATATTTACGGGTGTATGTTTGAATTCTGGTTGTCCAGAAATAGGGTCGGTAGCTGGATTTACTAAAGCATCAACACGTGCCATTGAGGCAAGTTGATTAGTCCAGTGCATTGGCACAAATACACTGCCAGGACGCTGTTCATCCGATACAACAACACGTGCAAGCATGCTTCCCCAGCGACTATTGAGTTGAGCCAGAGAGTCATTGGTCAGTTGCCAGTTCATGGCATCAAGTGGATGAATTTGTACAAATGGTTCTGGTATATGGACGTTTAATCGTGACGATCGAGCTGTGCGAGCCATAGTGTGCCATTGATCCCGTATCCGGCCGGTATTGAGAATGAACGGATATTCATCGCTAGTTTCATGGACAGGCGGACGAGGCTGAATAGCAACCATCTGTGCCTTCCCACTTACTGTGAAAAAGTGATTATCAACAAATAATCGAGCCGTGCCATTTGGTTTTTCAGTGGTGATAGGCCATTGTAAAGGTGTGAAGGACCGGTATTCCTCGACGGTTATGTTTGTCAGACCGCTGATATCAAAACTGCGTTTACCTTCATTCTCGAAGCCAGATAAGGCGGCATGTTCTTTAAATATTTCTGCTGCTGATTGATAGTTAAATTTCTGCTGGAACCCCATGCGTTGTGCAACCTGTGAGATGATCCACCAATCTTCTTCTGCTTCGCCAGGGTGAGGTAAAAAGCTGCGTTGTCGAGAAATACGACGTTCAGAATTGGTGACCGTGCCACACTTTTCTCCCCAGGCTAGGGCGGGCAATAAAATGTCAGCATAAGCAGTCGTGTCGGTGTTGGCCTCACACTCTGACACAATGACAAGCTCACACTTTTGTAATGCTTGTTTCACTTTATCGGCATCTGGCAACGTTACTACCGGGTTGGTTGCCATGATCCAAACGGCTTTTATTTTCCCTTCACTGATAGCATGGAACATGTCGACGGCTTTGGCACCGGGTTGTGAGGCTAAATTATTTGTTTGCCAGAAACGAGAGACTAGATCGTGATGGACAGGATCCGCCAAATCCATATGAGCAGCTAATTGATTGCTTAATCCTCCCACTTCGCGGCCACCCATCGCATTCGGCTGACCAGTGATTGAAAAAGGCCCCATTGCTGGTTTGCCGATGCGCCCAGTTGCTAGATGGCAGTTAATAATACTGTTGCATTTGTCTGTGCCAGACGAAGATTGATTGATACCTTGCGAATAAAGGGTAATCACTTTTTTGGTAGAGGAAAATAACCGGAAGAAACGAGCAACATCCTCTTCGGATAATTCACAGAGTTGAGCAACTATTGAGGTGCTACCAGCCGTGTCTTTTGCCACTTGTATTGTATTTGAGAAATTTTCCGTATGTTGCTCTAGAAACGGCCAGTCAAGATAATCTTCTTGCCTAAGATAGTTCAGCAATCCATTAAATAGCACAGCATCACTGCCAGGTTTAAGGGCTATGTGAAGATCGGCAATTTCACAGGTTGCTGTTCGACGAGGGTCAATAACAATAATTTTCAGATCAGGTCTATCTTGTTTCGCCTTGTTAATCCGTTGAAACAGAACCGGGTGGCACCATGCTGTATTGGAACCATCAATAACAATAAGGTCAGCGAGTTCCAAATCTTCATAATTACATGGCACTGAGTCACTCCCAAAAGCGCGTTTGTGAGCCGCCACAGCAGACGACATGCATAAGCGTGAATTGGTATCAATATTGGCGCTACCAATAAAGCCTTTCATCAATTTATTGGCTACATAATAATCTTCGGTTAATAACTGTCCTGAAACATAAAATGCCACGGAGTCAGGACCATGTTGTTCAATAATATCGCTCAGTTTAGTGCTGATAGTATCCAGAGCGTCATCCCATGAAGTCCGCTTGCCCCCGATCTGGGGATAAAGCAAACGGTTATCTAGATTAACCGTTTCACCTAGAGCAGAGCCTTTTGAGCATAAACGTCCCAGGTTTGCAGGGTGAGAGGGATCACCTTCGATGGTGACAGTATTGTCAGCATTGGGTGTCGCGATGACTCCGCAGCCGACTCCACAATAGGGACAGGTAGTATTGATGGACTGTTGTGTAACCAAAATTATGACCTATAGTGCAAGGTAAACAATGCCATTTTCGACCTTAGTTTCAAAGGTACGTGTGCAACCTTCATCTGGTCCTGTTGCCTGTCCAGAAGCCATGTCAATGACCCAGTTATGCAATGGGCAGGTGACTCGATTATCATGCACAATCCCCTGCGAAAGGGGACCTTGTTTATGAGGGCACTGGTCAAATAAAGCAAAAATGTCATCGGTAGCCGTACGAAATAGTGCAACATCTCCTTCTGGTGTTTTTACAATACGTGAGCCTTTGCTAGGAATATCGGTGAGTGCTCCGATCTCAGTCCAATTCATGATTAGCCTCTTAATTTATTTGTTTGATTGGGATATAAGCTTTGCGGTTATTTGCAGCATGCTCAGCCCAAGGATCGGTTTGTGAACATTTCTGAGATTCAAAAAAACGTTCAGCCAGTTGTTTACGGTTATCTGCATCATCAACCATTTTTTCTTGAACGTGTTTCAAGCCAACACGCTCAATCCATGGTGCAGTACGATCCAGATAATGTGCTTCTTCACGATAGAGCTGCATAAAGGCAGCGGTGTATTCCATTACTTCTTCTTCAGTGGCGACTTTGGTCAAAAAGTCCGTTGCCCGAACCTTAATGCCACCATTACCGCCGACGTGTAATTCATATCCAGAATCGACACAGACGACACCCAAATCTTTGATAGTGGCCTCGGCACAATTACGAGGACAGCCTGATACGGCGATCTTGAATTTATGCGGCGTCCATGAACCCCAGGTCATCTGTTCGATTTTTATGCCAAGTCCGGTCGAGTCCTGGGTGCCAAAGCGACACCACTCAGAACCGACGCACGTTTTAACGGTACGTAATGATTTGCCATAAGCGTGTCCAGACACAAAACCGGCCTCACTTAAATCCTGCCACATATTAGGCAGGTCTTCTTTTGTAACGCCCAATAAATCAATACGTTGTCCTCCGGTGATTTTAACTGTGGGAACATTGTATTTTTCAGAAATATCAGCAATCGCACGCAACTCTCTAGGATTAGTCACGCCGCCCCATATTCTTGGAATGACAGAATAGGTGCCGTCTTTCTGAATATTGGCGTGCACGCGCTCATTAATAAAGCGTGACTGCGGATCGTCGATATAGTCGTTAGGCCATTGACACAAAAGATAATAATTTAGTGCAGGCCGACAAACATGACAGCCATCATTGCTTTTCCATTCGAGAGAGGACATTAAATCCGGAATGTTTTTAAGCGATTGTTCCTTGATGGCAGTCTTAACCTCGCCATGACTAAGGTGCGTGCAACCACACAATGCTTTTTTAGTCGGAGTGTCATTAAAATCTGAACCCAAAGTAGAAGCCAAAACCTGCTCGACGAGTCCAGTACAGGAACCGCACGAGGCAGATGCTTTGGTATGTGCTTTTACTTCGTCCAGGGTAAATAGATTTTGCTCAGTAATGGCTTTGACAATATCTCCTTTACATACGCCATTACAGCCACATATTTCAGCATTATCAGGCAAACCATCAGTCGAATTGGTCGAGCCATGGCCGGCATCACCCAGATGGTGCTGACCAAAAAGCATGTTGTCGCGAATTTTTGATACATCGGTTTCATCACGCATAAGCTGGAAGTACCAGCTGCCATCAACGGTATCACCATAAAGTACAGTGCCGATTAACTTTTCATCTTTGATGACCAGTTTTTTGTATATGTGGCGGGCTGCATCTTTGAAAACCAGATCTTCTGTAGACTCATCACCAATGAAGTCACCTGCGGAAAACAGATCGATGCCAGTGACTTTTAACTTGGTCGAAGTGGTTGAACTTAAGTAACGAGCAATCCCCATTTGAGCCAAGTGGTTTGCACAGACCTTAGCTTGTTCAAACAATGGCGCAACCAACCCAAAAGTCTGACCACGATGTTGGACACATTCGCCGACAGCGTAAATACGGGGATCGAAAGTCTGCATGGTGTCATCGACCACGATACCACGTTCACAGTGTATGCCTGCAGCCTGAGCAAGCGAACTATTCGGTCTGATACCGACGGCCATCACAACCAGATCCGCTTCAATTTCACTGCCATCTTTAAAATGAACTTTTTCGACTCGGCCGTTACCACTCAACGAGTCTGTGGTATGGTCCATTAAGAATTTCAGGCCTTTTTGTTCAAGTTCATCCAGCATCAAATCAGAGGCAGGCTTATCTAACTGCTGATTCATCAGGGTATCAGTAAGGTGAACTACCGTTACCTCCATTCCTTGAATCATCAGGCCGTTTGCCGCTTCAAGGCCTAGCAAACCACCGCCAATAACGACTGCTTTTTTATGCGATTGTGCTGTTTCAAGCATAACATCAACATCATAAATGTCTCGGAAGCTGATTACGCCGGGTAAATCACTACCTGGTACAGGCAGGATAAATGGGCTTGAGCCAGTGGCAAGCAATAAGCGATCATAATCAACAGTAGTGCCATCATCAGCAATAACTTGGCGATGCACCCTGTCAATTTTAGTGACCGCTTTGCCCGCATGTAGCGTGATGTTGTTGTCTTCATACCATTGACGATCATTGATCATGATTTCATCAATGGTTTTTTCT